>Ga0163163_10000042_pt1 | contig 138794 bp, 110 predicted proteins | sample S65metaG_FD_119766 | JGI IMG/M metagenome (GOLD analysis project Ga0163163, IMG submission 119766) | Switchgrass rhizosphere microbial communities from Kellogg Biological Station, Michigan, USA - S6-5 metaG | ecosystem: Host-associated > Plants > Roots > Rhizosphere > Soil | place: USA...
GAGCCCAGGTAAGGTTCTTCGCGTTGCGTCGAATTGAACCACATGCTCCACCGCTTGTGCGGGCCCCCGTCAATTCCTTTGAGTTTCAGCCTTGCGACCGTACTCCCCAGGCGGAATGCTTAACGCGTTAACTGCGGCACGGCAGGGATCGATACCCGCCACACCAAGCATTCATCGTTTAGGGCCAGGACTACCGGGGTATCTAATCCCGTTTGCTCCCCTGGCTTTCGTTCCTCAGTGTCAGTAGCAGTCCAGAACGCCGCCTTCGCCACCGGTGTTCCTCCAGATATCTACGCATTTCACCGCTACACCTGGAATTCCGCGTTCCTCTCCTGCACTCAAGCCATCCAGTCTCAGACGCAGTTCCCCAGTTAAGCTGAGGGATTTCACGTCTGACTTAGTTGGCCACCTACGAACCCTTTACGCCCAGTAATTCCGAACAACGCTTGCCCCCCCCGTATTACCGCGGCTGCTGGCACGGAGTTAGCCGGGGCTGCTTCCCTCGATACTGTCACCCCGCCGACGTGTTAGGTCGGCGAGAATTCATCTCGGTCGAAAGGAGTTTACGACCCGAAGGTCTTCATCCTCCACGCGGCGTTGCGTCGTCAGGCTTGCGCCCATTGCGAACAATTCCCCACTGCTGCCTCCCGTAGGAGTCTGGACCGTGTCTCAGTTCCAGTGTGTCCGTCCGCCCTCTCAGGCCGGATACCGATCGAAGCCTTGGTGAGCCGTTACCCCACCAACTAGCTAATCGGACGCGGGCCCCTCTCCAAGCGTCAGGTCTTGCGATCCCCGACTTTGATTTCCGTGTATCCAAACACGGGATGTCATGCGGTATTAGCCCTCCTTTCGGAAGGTTATCCCCCACTCAGAGGTAGGTCGCCCACGCGTTACTCACCCGTTTGCCACTCTACTGATCCCTTGCGGGACTTTCGCGTTCGACTTGCATGTGTTAGGCACGCCGCCAGCGTTGATTCTGAGCCAGGATCAAACTCTCAAGTTAAATTTGCCGCCCACGGACCGAAGCCCGCAGGACAACTCGTTCAACCCGTTAGCCTGTTGAATTGGCTCTCGGATTCATCCTCACCTTACGCTCTCACTTGCGCTCGAGCTTCGGCGAGGCCGTTCAAGTCATGAGTGGTTAGGCGCTCGAAAACGCCCCCACCCGCTGATACTCGACGGGCTGTGCTTGCACGTTCTATCTAGTTTTCAAAGAACCGGCGCCCCACAGGCGCCCTCAATCGTCGCCAGTGGAACCTTACAAATCTACCGGTACGGTCACGCGACTGTCAACACCAAAAGGCGAGCCGGGGCTTGCCGGAATTCCTCGGTGGGACGCGCCAATCCATGCAGTCTTATGCAGGAACCAGCACTGCCTAGTCTAACCGATCCCGCCCTCGGCGCGCTCTGAAGGGCCTCCGGGCCCTCGCCCGCCGAATGGGCCTCGGATGACGCCCCGGTCAGCGCGGTGGAGGCGCCACAGGCCAGGCGGGTGGGGCGGGCGTCGTCTTCGGCACATAGATCCAGACGTCGTGCGCGGGCCGGCTATCGAAGCGGTACTGCTCGAGAATCCGCGCCGTGATCGGCCAGCCGAAGTGCAGGTTCTGGTAATACCCACGGCCTTGAGCGGACGTCGGGTCGATCTCGAAGATCACGCTCGAGAAGTAGTGCCTATCGATCTTGTCCTCCAGGTCCCGGGCAATGTCGCGGCGCGACATCATCACCACTCGCAGCGCGAACGGATCCAGCAGGTAGGCCTGCTGACCGGCCAGCACCTGCCACAACGAGGATTCGGCCAGGACGGGCGTGGACGCGGCCCCGACGAACCGCGCGACGTCGTTGCGCACCGCGACCGTCGTGCGTTCCGCACGCGTGTCGAGCAGATGACGAACCCGCACGGCGTCCTGCACCGTCATCCAGACGACGACCACCGCGAGGACGACTGAGAGCGCGCGTGTCAGGCCAGGCCGGCTCGCCGCCACGACGACGAGCACGACGAACGACATCTGCAGCCATTCGATGATCTGATTGGACGGTATGGTGCCCGGTGACGAGAGCGTGAGCGCCGTCGATACCGTCACGCCGCCAAAGAGCGCAGCCGGCAGCCACAACGCGCGCGCGCCGGCGAGGAACGCCGCGACGAGCACCGCGACGTCGAGGACGAGCAGCACCGTGAGCAGATGCGAGAAGGACGCGAACCGGATGAAGTCGCCGGAGAGCATGGCGGTCACCGTGCCGCCCTCGCTGGACCCGGCGAACATGCAGGCGCGCCACGACTCGAGCGCGCGGCCGGCGCTGGCCAGCTCCACGACGCCGAAAAACAGCACGAGCCCGACGGCGAGCTGTGCTGCGAATCGCACGGCGACGGGCACGCGACGGGAGAGCACGAGTGCGACGAACACGCACGCCGGCACGGACAGGCTGGTGATCTTGGCGGCGAACGCGAGCGTGAACCAGAGCGCCGCGGCGCCGACGCGCGGCCACGGGTTCGTCTCATCGCGCCACACCCCAACGATCGACGCCAGGCCCCAGAGGTTGAGGCCGGCGGCGATCACATCAGCGCGGACTTCGAAGAGCGTCTGCTGGACGAAGTACGGCGCGATGGCGCAGGCGGCGAGCAGCCACTGCATCGACCGCGGCGCGCCCAGCGCCCGGCCGACCCGCGCGAGGCCACTCGCCAGGATCAGCGCCGCGAGGCCGCTCGCCGTCCACCCCGCCGCGAGCGGCGGAATGCCGGCGGAGAGCAACCCCCCGATGATCGTGAAGAAGAGCGGAAAGTACCGCGTGCCGCCGTAACCCAGCGGCCCAATCAGGTCGCGATAGAACACGCCGGCGGACAGATCCCGGCCGAGCGCGAGCCAGATGCCGCTGACGTAGCTCAAATAGGCGCCGCTGAGCGCCTGCCACGCGTGCGCGAGGAAGGCCGCAAGCGCCAACGCCGCGATCGATGCGGCAACCCAGGGTGGCAGCCAGCGCGTCGTCAGTCGTGGCCCTCGGAGCGGAAGTTCACCCGTACGGCGCGCCGCCCGACCTCGAGGATCACCACCCCGCGCGACGCCTGCACGCGCGCCTTGATGTCCGTGATCTTCTCGCGGTCAACCTTGACGGCGCCCTGCTGGATCTTTCTCGACGCTTCACTCGACGATGCGGCCATTCCCGCAAGCGTGACGAGCTTGGGTAGACTCACCTCGGCCTCGGTCAGCTGGACTCTGACTTCCCCAAGCGCGTGCGTCGGCAGCTCGCCGCGCGTGAATCGCGCGTCGAAGTCCATCGCCGCCTGCGCAGCCGCCTCGGGCGAGTAAAAGTCCGCGACAATGCGCCTGCCCAGCTCCACCTTGGCCTGCTTCGGATGGAGCGCGCCGCTTGCCACCTGCGCCTGCCGCTCGTGGATTTCCGGTTCCGAGAGGTCCGTGAGCAGCAGGTAGTACCGCCACATCAAATCGTCGCTGACCGACATGATTTTGCCGAACATCTCGCCCGGCGCGTCGGTTACGCCGACGTAGTTGCCGAGGCTCTTCGACATCTTTTCGACGCCGTCCAGCCCCTCGAGCAGCGGCGTCGTCATCACGACTTGCGCTTCGAGGCCGTAGCTCGGCATGATGTCGCGGCCGACGTTCAGGTTGAAGAGCTGGTCCGTGCCGCCGAGCTCGACGTCCGCTTCGAGAAAGACGGAGTCGTAGGCCTGCGCGAGCGGGTACAGGAACTCGTGCACGGCGATCGGCTTGCCCGCTTCGAAGCGCTGCTTGAAGTCGCGCCGCTCGAGCATCTGCGCCACGTTGTAGCGCGCCGCCAGGCGGATGAATCCCTCCGACCCGAGCGGATGCAGCCAGCGCGAGTTGAAGTCCACGCTTGTCTTGTCGCGATCGAGGATCTTGAAGACCTGCGCGCGATACGTCTCCGCGTTCTTGTCGATTTCTTCGCGCGAGAGCGGCGGCCGCGTCTTCGACCGTCCAGTCGGGTCGCCGATGAGTCCGGTGAAATCGCCGATGAGAAACACGACGCGGTGGCCGAGGTCCTGGAAGTGCTTCATCTTTCGAATCAGCACTGTGTGACCGAGATGAAGGTCCGGGGCCGTCGGATCGAACCCGACTTTGACGACGAGCGGTTTCCCTGTTTTCGCCGATCGCTCGAGTTTGGCCTTCAGCTCGCCCGCGCGGACGACGTCCACGCAGCCTTTCGTCAGATATGCGAGTTGCTCGTCAACGGTCATAAACGCCGGGAGTCATTGTACAAGTGCCAGCACGCGTGCGGGACCGCCGGTGCCGTCCTTGATTTTGATGGGCGCCACGACGACGGTGAAACCCGTCGCGGGCAGGCGCGTCAGGCCCGTCGCGTTTTCAATGTGGTAGATGTTCATCGCAAGCGTGACGCGGTGCGCCTCGAAGTGCTCGGACATGCCGTAGTCGATGCTCGGCGTGTCGATGCCGATCGCCGCCACGTGGCGGTCGTTCGCAAGCAACGTCGCAGCCTCGACGGAGATCCCCGGGAAGTGCCGGACGCCATCCTTCATGTTCATGTACTCGCCGTGCGCGAGCGGCCAGCGATCGTCCCAGCCCGTCGCGATGAGGACGGTCACGCCCTCGGGAATCTGACCGTGCGCGCGCTCAAAGGATCGCAGATCCTCCGCCGTGAGGCGGTAGTTGGCATCGCCGCGGACCTTCTCGGCGATGTTGACGCACACAGCGGGGCGAATCAGCCGGTCCGCCGGAATCTCGTCGACGGTCCACCCGCCGCTGACGAAGTGCGACGGTGCGTCGACGTGCGTGCCGAAGTGCTCTTCGGTGGCGAACTTGGCCGCCTGATAGCCGTCCTTCTCGATCGTCGCGACGATCTCGCGCGAGAACGCCGGCGTGCCGTCCCAACTCGGATCAGCAGCCGCCAGGGCGTGGCCGAGATCGACCACGCGCGCTGCTGGTGCGGTTGAGGGATGGCCCGGCTCGTGCGCGCAGCCTGCGAGCACGACGAAAGCGAGCGCTGGCCAGTAGCGAAATCGCATGATCAACCTCGACGACGGGGTGTGTTCGCCGCGCGGGCGACCTCGATCGCGCGCCGAGCCCAGACGATCAGTGTGGGTGGGTGCTCGAGGACGTCAATCGGCACGTTGTAGTACGACGACATCGCGGCCTCGCCGCCGTACGGCCGGAATGGCCCTGATCCCGCGGCCTCGAACGGCAGACGGCTCGCGGCGTCGACCTTGAAGTACAGCACGTCGGCCGCGACGAGCCCGAAAAAGACGTCACCCGAGTACAGCCCGAGGCCGCCGAACATCGCGCGGGCGCTGAGCGCGGGGACTTCCGACAGCTGATCGAGGACGAAGTCGCGGAACGACGCGCTCGTGTGCAACGACCGCAACCGAGGGCGTGGCGTCGCTCGACGCGTCACGCGCGGAGTGTACTCCACGGCCTTCGCTGGCGGCGGTGATCAGATGAGGCGGTCGCGGCAGTCGCTCGCGTGATAATCCCTACATTGTGATAATATTTCGCCGTGGCTGACTGGCTGGGCGAATTCGAGCAACTCGTGCTGTTCGCTATCGTGCAGCTCGAGCCGGAGGCGTACGGCGCTTCGATTCGGAAGCTCATCGAGGAGCGCGCGGGCCGATCGGTATCGTCGGGCGCGCTGTACACGACGCTCGATCGCCTCGAGCAGCGGGGCCTGCTGGCCTCGAGCTGGGGCGAGCCGACGGCCGAGCGCGGCGGCAAGCGCAAGCGGTACTACCAGTTGAAGCCCGCGGGACGCCAGGTGCTCACGCGCGCGTGGCAGGCGGTCCGCTCGCTCGCGCGCGGCGCGGCGCCGAAGCTGGAGCGATCGTGACACCGAGACCTCCGCGGCTGGCAGCGTGGGCGCTCGATCGGCTGCTCGATCCAGACGCGGCTGAGGCGATCGGCGGCGACCTCGCCGAGGAGTTTTCCCAGCGCGCCGCCTCATCGGGCCTCGCGGCCGCACGGCGTTGGTACGTCCGGCAGGTCGCGAGCACGGTTCTTCGCCGGCGGCGGCCCGCTCATCTCGTCGCTTCCCCCGCGCCTTCATCCCTGCTGAACTGGAGAACGTTCATGGACCGACTCAGGCAGGACCTGCATTTCGCGCTTCGCACGATCCGGCGCGCGCCGGGGTTTTCCACGATCGCGATTCTCACGCTCGCCATCGGCATCGGCGCCGCGACCGTGATCGGCACTGCGGCGGATCGCGCGTTGATTGAGACCGTCCCCTATCCGACGGCGGATCGTCTCGTCGTCGCCGGATCGGGCGGCGACAGCGGCAGCGTGGGCAACGTGGGATTCGAGACGGCGCTCGATTGGCGCGCGCGCGTGCCGTCGTTCGATCAGCTGGCGGTTATCCGCGGGTGGCAGCCGACGATCGTCGACGAAGGCGGCGCCGCGCAGCTCAACGGGATGCGTGTCTCGTGGAACTACTTCCGCATGCTCGGCGTCCATCCGGCGCTCGGGCGCGACTTCGATGAGTCCGAGGACGCGCCGGCGCGGCTGCGCGTCGTGATGCTCTCGCACGGGCTGTGGCGGCGCCGATTTGGCGCGCGCGCGGACATCGCGGGATCGACGATCACGCTGAACGGCGTCCCGTACCTCGTGGCGGGCGTGATGCCCGCGACGTTCGAGCCGGTGGTTTCCGCCCACTACTACTCGCCCGCAGAGCTGTGGGGGCCGCTGGGGTACGCCGTGGGCGGACCGTCATCGTGCCGGTCGTGTCAGCACTTGAAGGCGGTCGCGCTACTGCGGCCGGACGCGACGATCGCGGGGGCCGCGGCGGAGCTCGCGACCGTGCAGACGGCGTTGCGGATCGAACATCCGGCGGACTACGAGAAGGCCACGCCAGTAATCCGCGCGCTCCGTGACGAAATCGCGAGTCCGATGCGCCGGCCGCTACAGGTGCTCGTCGGCGCCGTCGCGTTTCTCCTGCTCGTCGCCTGCGCGAACGTCGCGGGCTTGCTCGTCGCGCGCGCGATCGATCGCGAGCGCGAGCTCGCGGTGCGTTCGGCGATCGGGGCCGATCGCCTCCGCCTCGTGCGCCAGCTGCTCACCGAGTCGCTCGTGATGGCGGCGCTCTCGACCGTCGCCGGCGTCGCGCTGGCGCGGTGGGGCTTGCACTTGCTGGCGGCGTACTCGCCCGTGCTGGTGCCCCGCCTCGGCACGGCGTCGGCGGATCCCCGGATGCTACTCGTCGGCGCGGGCGTCGCGGGGCTCGCGCTCGTGGCGTTCGGGCTCGTGCCGGCATGGACCTCGGCGCGCATCGATCTGCAGGCGGTGCTGCGGGAGGGCCGGCAGTCGGGCGGACGGCGCGCGCTCCGCGCGCGCGAGCTGATCATGATGGTGCAGGTCGCGATCGCGCTGCTGCTCGTCGCGGGCGCCGGATTGATGTACCGCACGGTCGATCGGCTGCTCGCGACCAATCCAGGATTCGACTCCCGCGGGGTGGTTATCGCCGGCGTGGCGCTCGTCGGGCCGCGTTGGGCGAAGAACGAGGCCGTCCTCGCGTTTCACGACGACCTGCTGCGACGGCTGGAGACCGAGCCGGGCATCGAAGGCGCCGCGTTCGCGGCCCAGATCCCGCTGAGTGGCAACTACGACCGGCGCGGGTTTCACGTCGAGGGCCGCGTGGAGAACAGCGCGGATGCGCCGTCGGCTGAGTTCTACCCAGTCTCGATCGACTACCTCCAGGTCATGCGCGTGCCGTTGCGGCGCGGCCGCCTGCTGACGGATGCGGACGCTGCGGGCAAGGCGCCGGTCGTCGTCATCGGCGAGACGACCGCGGCGCAGATCTTCCCCGGCGAGGATCCGATCGGCCGGCGAGTGAGCATCGGCGGCGACAAGGGCCCGTACTGGACGATCGTGGGCGTCGTCGGCGACGTGCGGCACTACGGGCTCGATGAGCCGCCGAATCCGCAGGCGTACGTCAGTCAGCAGCAGTTCCCAAATCCGTCGTTTCTGGTGGTGCGATCGACAACCGGCTTCGAGAAGACGGCGGCGGCGATCCGTCGCGAGGTCGCGGCGCTTGCTGCGGACGTGCCGATCTCGAGCCTCGTCACGCTCGACGACAGCGTGCGGACGTCAATCGCGTCCCGGCGATTTCTGATGCTGCTCCTCGCGGCGTTTGCCGCCACGGCGTTGCTCCTGGCGGCGGTCGGCCTGTACGGCGTTGTTTCGCAGGGCGTCGCGAGCCGGCGCCGCGAATTCGGCATCCGTCTGGCGTTGGGCGCCTCGTCAGGGGACGTGTTCACCTTGGTGCTCAGGCGTGGGCTGCAGCTCGTGGGGATTGGCGTCGTGACGGGCCTCGTCGCGTCGGCGTGGCTCGGGCGCTTGCTGAGCTCGCAACTCTACGAGACGGCGCCACACGATCCGATCACGCTTGCGGGCGCCGTCGCCGTGTTGGGGCTCGTGGCGTTCGCCGCGCACGTCGTGCCGGCGCGGCGCGCGATTCGCGTCGATCCGAGCATCACGCTGCGCAACGACTGACGACGCGCGCGGCTCAGGCGCGTGAAGGAAAGACGACGCGGCGGCCGTCGATCCGCCAGCCGCCGTCGAGCACGCGCTGAATGGCCTCGGGGTACAGCCGGTGTTCGGCGAGGAGGATGCGCGCCGCCAGCGAGTCCTCGGTATCGTCATCATGCACCGGCACCGAGGCCTGCATGACGATCGGCCCGGCGTCGAGCTCGGGCGTCCCGAAGTGAACGGTGACGCCGCTCACCTTCACGCCATGCTCGAGCGCCTGTCGCTGCGCATGCGTGCCTGGGAACGCCGGCAGCAGCGACGGATGGATGTTGAGAATCGCGTCCGGGAACGCGTCGCAGAACGTCGGGCCGAGCCGGCGCATGAACCCGGCGAGGCACACGAGCCTGACACCATGTCGCTGAAGTTCCGCGACGAGCGCGCGATCGTAGTCGTCACGCGACGCGTGCGCGCCATGTGGCATCACACGCGTCTCGATTCCCGCCGCCCTCGCGCGCTCTAGCCCCGGCGCCTCGGCCCGATTCGAGATCACGACCGCAATCCGCGCACGCAGCCGCCCATCAGCGATCGCCTCAATGATCGCGCTCATGTTCGAGCCACGTCCGGAGATGAGAAGCGCGAGGGGGTCAGATCTCTTTTCCACAGATCACGCTGATTCGGGGACAGGTCTCGATCCGCGCCGCCGGCGCGGCGGAGTGGGCATCGCGCTTGCTATGCGAGGAGGCCCATCTATGGCGAGGCGACGTCGAGGCAGTCACAGTGAAGCGTACTTTCACGTCATCAACCGGAGCGTCCGGAAAGCGCCGCTGTTTCGGCGGCCGAACGATTACCGCGCCTTCTTGGAGGTGCTCCGCCAGGGCCTCGAACGACACCCTGCTCGACTGATTTCCTATTGTGTGATGGCCAACCACTGGCACTTGGTGATGGGTCCCGTCGACCCCGCGAGGTTGTCCAAGCTGATGCACTGGGTAACAGTTACCCACGCAGTGCGATGGCATCATCATCGCAACACCGTCGGCCAGGGTTCCGTCTATCAAGGTCGATTCAAGTCCTTTCACATCGAGGCCGCGGCGCAATTGATGCGAGCCTGCCGCTACGTCGAACGGAACGCGCTGCGAGCCGGCCTCGTCAAGCGCGCTCAAGATTGGCCGTGGTGCAGCCTCGCGGCTCGGCTCCTGCCACAAACAACGTTGCCCCTCGTCTCAACGCCGTTTCTTGAATCCGACGCGTGGATCCAGTACGTCAACACGCCGCAGCAGGCGGAGGAACTCGAGAGATCTGTCCCCCAACACGCCAAATCTGTGGAAAACAGATCTGACCCCCTATATGACGGTGCCGAGGCGCCAGGGCAGTTCACCAACCGCGCGAAGCGACGCAAGAATGGCATCGCCGTCGCCGGGCGCCACGATCAGCACCAGGCCCACGCCCATGTTGAACGCGCGGAGCATCTCCGCGTCGTCGATCTCCCCCGCGCGCTGCAGCCAGCGAAACAGCGGCGGCACCGTCCAGCTCTCGCGATCAAGTGAGAAGCTCCGTCCCTCGGGCAGCGCGCGCGGCACGTTTTCGGTGAGCCCCCCGCCCGTGATGTGCGCCATGCCCTTGATGCGCCCGCGCTCGAGCAGCGGCGCCACCACCTTCAAGTACGAGCGATGCGGACGCAGCAGCGCCGCGCCGACGGTCTCACCCAGCTCCGCGACGTGGCTGTCCACGCGCAGTTTGAGCGTGTCGAAAACGATGCGACGGGCCAGCGAGTACCCGTTCGTGTGCAAGCCCGACGACGGCAGCGCGATCAAGAGGTCACCCTTGACGATGTCGCGCCCGTCCACGATCCTCGACCGCGCGACCAACCCGACGATGAACCCGGCGACGTCGTATTCGCCGTCCGCGTAGAACCCCGGCATCTCCGCCGTTTCGCCGCCCAGCAGCGCGCACCCGTTGTCGCGGCACGCCGCGGCCATGCCGCGGACGATCTGTTCCGCGACGTCAGGCGCCAGCCGTCCGGTCGCGAGGTAGTCGAGAAAGAACAGCGGCCGCGCGCCCTGCACGAGGATGTCGTTGACGCAGTGATTGACGAGGTCGACGCCGATCGTGTCGTGCACGCCGGCGAGAAACGCGACCTTGAGCTTCGTGCCGACGCCGTCGGCCGACGCGACGAGCACCGGATCGACGACGTCGCGCCCGAGCGCGAACAATCCGCCGAACGATCCGACGCCCGACAGTACGCCCGGCGTGTAGGTCTCGCGCGCCAGCGACTTGATGCGCCGCACGACCTCATTGCCGGCGTCGATGTCCACGCCGGACTGGCGGTAGTCGGTTTTTGACATGCGCTCAGAACTCCAGCGTGTCGATGATCGCCATCGCCACCTGGCGCCGCTTGGATCCCGCCGCCGACGTCGTCAGCGCCTGATGCACGGCGACGTAGAAGCGCTCCTGACCGAAATCCTCCTCGGACAGCATGTCAAAGCTGTCGCGAAGCAGGAGGAGCGAGGCAGACAGATCCGTCCGCGCCTCGAGCGCGGCCATCATCGCCGCCGGATTGCGCATCGCGACCGTGCCGAGCGACACCGCGATCACACTGCGCGCCGGATCCTTCGCCGGCACACCGGCGTCGAACAGGATCCCCAGCGCCGCCGGCCGCGTCGCCGCGCCAAGCCCGCCGAGCGCGTGCGCAACGCGGCTGAGCAGCGCCGGCGCGTTCTCACGCGCGCTCGCGAACGCAAGCGTCTTCTTGAGGTATTCCTCCTGCACCGTGCAGTTGCTCGTGATCAGACACACGGCCGCGGCGACCGCCGGCTGCACCTCGTCCGGGCCGTTCTTCTGCAACCCCGACAGCATCGGCAGGGTCGTCGTGTCGCCCATCTTGCCGAGCGCGATGACGGCTTCGTCCTGCAGCGGGCCGTCCAGCTTGGCGACCTCGGCGATCTGCCCGGCCGCGTATCGCGCACGATAGTCACCGAGCGCCTCGATCACGGCGCCGCGGAACAGATCTTCGCCCCGCGTGATCAGCGGCAGGAGCGCCGCCCGCGCACGCGGATCATCGCCGTAGGCCGCGACCGTACGCGTCAGCACCGGACGCACGAACTCGAGCCGCTCCGTATCCAACGCCGAGAGCAGCGTCTGCAGCACGGTGGGATCGGGATGCACGCTGAACCACCCGTACGCGACGACACGCAGGCGGTTGTCGGGATCCGCGAGCACATCGCGCGCGACCGGTCCCGCGGCGTCGCCGAATCCGGTCAGCAGCACCAGCGCGCGATATCTGACGTACGAGTCCTTGTGCGATCGTGCCGCCTTCGCCAGCGCCGCGACGGCCATCGGCTCGGGCGCGCGACGCACGGTCTTCGACGCCTGCGTCCGGTCCTTGAGATCGAATGCGCCGAGCTTGTCGATCGCTTCGTTGAGCGCCGCTTCCGTGATGGGCGCGGCGCTCGCCTGCGTCGCCGCCGGGCTCGCCTGCGGCGCCTGACTCGCGCGCGTGACATCTCCCCCGCCGACAACCGACGCGATCATCGCGACGCCGACAGTCCCAAGAAGACGGCGAGTCATTCGACCAGCTTGAGCGCAAGCTGCAGGTACGCAGCCTGATTCTGCGGAAACGCGACCGGATAGTCGCCCGTGTAGCATGACGTGCAGTAGCTCGGCCGCGCGGAACCGACGGCCGAGAGCAATCCGTCCAGACTCAGATACCCGATCGAGTCCGCGCCGATGTACCGGCGGATCTCTTCGAGCGAATGCGTCGCGGCAATCAGCTCCGACCGCTGGGGCGTGTCGACGCCGTAGAAGCAGGGAGAGATCGTCGGCGGACAGCTGATGCGCATGTGCACTTCGCGCGCGCCCGCGGAACGCACCATCTTCACGATCTTTCGACTCGTGGTCCCGCGCACGATCGAATCGTCGACCAGCACGACACGGCGATCCTGCAGAATGCTCTTCACCGGATTCAGTTTGACGCGTACGCCGAAGTGGCGAATTGCCTGATGCGGCTCGATGAACGTCCGGCCAACGTAGTGATTGCGGATGAGGCCCATCTGCAGCGGCACACCCGACGCCTCGGCGAATCCGGTCGCCGCGCACACGCCCGAGTCGGGCACCGGCACGATGACGTCAGCCTCCACCGGCTGCTCGGCCGCCAGCCGGCGTCCGAGCTCGGTCCGTACCTCGTTGACGCTCTTGCCGAAGACGTACGAATCAGGCCGCGAGAAGTACACATGCTCGAAGATGCAGTGGGCGTGGCGCGCCGGCGGAAACGGATGCACCGATCGCGCGCCGTCCGGACCGACGATGAAAACTTCACCCGGCTCGATGTCGCGAATCCACTCCGCGTCGATCAAATCGAGCGCGCATGTCTCGGAGCAGACGACGTAGGCGTCGCCAAGCCGGCCGAGCGTGAGCGGCCGGAACCCGTGCGGATCGCGCACGGCAATCAATCGATCCTTCGTCAGCAGCACGAGCGAGAACGCCCCGCGCGCCTGCGAAACCGCCTCGATCAGCGCCTGCTCGGGCGTCGCGGCCTTCGATTTCGCGTAGAGGTGCAGCAGCACCTCCGTGTCGCTCGTCGTCTGGAAGATCGATCCCTCGGCGACGAGCGCGTCGCGCAGCTCCTGCGCGTTGACGAGATTGCCGTTGTGGCAAATCGCGATCTCGCCGTGCGCGCAGTCGATGAGGATTGGCTGCGCGTTCTTGAGCCCGCTCTCGCCGGCCGTCGAATACCGCACGTGGCCGACCGCGCTCATGCCGGCCAGGCGCGTGATCGTCGCCTCGTTGAAGTTGTCGGCGACGTAGCCCATGGCCTTGTGCAGCTGCAGCCGACCGCCGTCCGACGACGCGAGGCCGACGCTCTCCTGGCCGCGATGCTGCTGGGCGTACAACCCGAGGTACGTCAGGTTGGCGGCCTCGGAGTGGCCGTAGATGCCGAAGACGCCGCACTCTTCTTTGAGCTTGTCCATGTGTTATGCCGCACGCCCGTCGAGCCAGTTCGCAAGGCTCGCCGTCCAGCGCGCTTCAGCTTCCGACACCGAAAGGTCGATGGCCACCTGGCCATCGACGGCCACCCGAATCATTCGACCGCCCGTGCGGCCAATCCGCGCCGCCGGTACGCCGGCCACGTGCGCCGCCTCGAGCACGGCCGCGAGTCGATCGGACGACACGCTCACGAGCACGCGCGACGCCGACTCGCCGAAGAGCGTCGCCGCGAGCCCATCGACCCGCGCATCCGAGGCGACGCTCGCGATCGCGATGTCCGCGCCGATGCCGCCGGTCTCACAACAACATTCTGCCAGAGCAATCGCCAATCCGCCTTCCGCGCAGTCGTGCGCGGACCGCACCAGCCGTCGCGCCGCCAGATCGACGAGCAAACGCTGGAGCGCGCGCTCGCGGGCGAGATCCAGCGATGGCGGCAGGCCGCGAATCAACCCGAACATCGTCTTGAGGTACTCACTGCCGCCGAGCTCCGCGCGCCCCTCGCCGAGCAGGACGATCTCGAGCCCGGCCGACGGAAACGCCCGCATCACCACGTTCGACGCGTCTTCGATCACGCCGACGACACCGATAACGGGCGTCGGCAGAATCGCGCGCCCGTCCGTCTCGTTGTAGAGGCTGACGTTGCCGCCAGTGATCGGCACGTCGAGCGCGCGGCAGGCCTCGCCAATGCCAGCGACGGCTTCCGCGAACTGCCACATGATCTCGGGGCGCTCCGGATTGCCGAAGTTGAGGCAATTCGTCGCGCCGATCGGCAGGCCGCCGGCGCACGCGACGTTGCGCGCGGCTTCGGCCACGGCCAGCGTCGCGCCCTGCCGCGGGTCGAGCTGACAATAGCGGCCGTTGCCATCGACCGACATCGCCAGTGCGCGTGGCGTGTCCTTCACACGCACGACGGCGGCACTCGCCCCCGCGAGCGCGATCGTGTTCGTGCGCACCGTGTAGTCGTATTGCCGGTAGATCCACTGCTTGCTCGCCACCGTCGGGGAGCCGAGCAGCGCGAGACACACGTCGGTCGGCCGCGCGAACGCTTGCGCGGCTTCGGTCGGGAGCTTCTGCTCCTCGTCGAGCCCTGCCGGTCGCGATAACGGACGCCGGTACACCGGCCCCTCGTCCGTCAGCGCGCGATTCGGTACTTCGGCGACGACCGTGCCGTGATCTTTGATGCGCAGCAAACTGTCCGCGGTCACCTCGCCGATCCGCACGGCGTGCAGATCCCATTTCTCGAAGATGCGCTCGACCTCGGCCTCGCGCCCGCGCTTGACGATCAGCAGCATGCGCTCCTGCGACTCGGAGAGCATGATCTCGTACGGCGTCATGCCCGTCTCGCGCTGGGGCACCTTCGCGACGTCGATCTCGATCCCGACGCCGCCGCGCGATCCCGTCTCGCTCGTCGCGCAGCTCAGCCCCGCGGCGCCCATGTCCTGCACGCCGACGCACGCGTCGGTCGCCATCACCTCGAGGCACGCCTCGAGCAGCAGCTTCTCCATGAACGGATCGCCCACCTGTACGGCGGGGCGCTTCTCCATCGACTTCTCGTCGAACTCCGCGGACGCCATCGTCGCGCCGTGGATCCCGTCGCGGCCGGTCTTGGCGCCGACGTAGTACACGGGATTACCGATCCCGCTCGCCTGGCCCTTGACGATCTGATCGTGACGCGCGATGCCGAGACAAAAGACGTTGACGAGCGGGTTGCCGCTGTACGCCTCGTCGAACATCACTTCGCCGCCGACCGTCGGAATGCCGATGCTGTTGCCGTACCCGCCGATGCCCGCGACGACGCCCTGGACGATGCGCCGTGTGCGCCCGTCCTCGAGCGATCCGAAACGCAGCGAGTCGAGCAGCGCGATCGGCCGCGCGCCCATCGTGAAGATGTCGCGGATGATCCCGCCGACGCCCGTCGCCGCGCCCTGATACGGCTCGATGAACGACGGGTGGTTGTGCGATTCGATCTTGAACACCGCCGCGAGGCCGCCGCCGATGTCCACGGCGCCCGCATTTTCGCCCGGGCCCTGCACCACGCGCGGTCCCTCGGTCGGCAACGTGCGCAGGTGCACGCGCGAGCTCTTGTAGCTGCAGTGCTCGGACCACATCACGGAAAAGAGTCCGAGCTCGGTCAGATTCGGCTCGCGGCCAACGAGCGCGACGATGCGCGCGTACTCGTCGGGGGTGATCCCGTGCCGCTCTAACGTTGCAGAATCAAAAGGCATGGACGGCGCCGCGATTGGCCAGTGCCTTGAGCACCGACTGAAACATGATGAGCCCGTCCGCGCTGCCGACGGCGGCTTCGCACGCCCGCTCCGGGTGCGGCATCAGGCCGACAACGTTGCGGCCGGCATTGCAGACGCCGGCGATGCTGTGGAGCGAGCCGTTGGGATTCGCTTGATCGGTCAGCTCGCCCGCGGCGTTCGCGTAACGGAAAATCACGCGCTTGCTCGCCTCGAGCTCTTCGAGCACGTCCGGCGGCGCGAAGTAGTTGCCCTCGCCGTGCGCGATCGGCAGCCGCAGCACCTGCCCGGCCTGCGCGGCGGCCGTGAACGGCGTGTCCGTCTGCTCGACGCGCACGCCGACGAACTCGCAGTGGAACTTGACGTCGCGATTGCGGAGCATCGCGCCCGGCAGGAGCCCGCACTCGAGCAGAATCTGAAAACCGTTGCAGATGCCGAGCACCGGGCCGCCGGCCTCGGCGAACGCCTTGACCGCGGCGGTGATCGGCGAGAAGCGCGCGATCGCGCCCGTGCGCAGGTAGTCGCCGTGCGAGAAGCCGCCGGGCAGGATCACGACGTCGGCGCCGTGGAGCGACGTCTCCTTGTGCCACACGAACTCGGCCTGCTGCCCGAGCACGTGCGTGGGCGCGTAGTACGCGTCATGATCGCCGTTCGATCCCGGAAAGACCACCACCGCGAACTTCATCGTCCGCTCCTCGTCCTCTGTCGATCCGCCCTACGCGTCAGCAATCTCCACGCGAAAACTCTCGATGACGGGATTCGCGAGCACGCGGTCCGCGACTTCCGTCGCCAGGCGCTGGGCCTCCGCCGGCGACGCGGGCCCGAGATCGAGCTCGAAGAACTTGCCCTGCCGCACGTCCGCGACGCCGCCGTAGCCGAGCGAGTGCAGCGCTTCGGCAATCGTGTGACCCTGCGGATCGAAGACCGATGGCTTGAGAGTGACAAACACGCGCGCTTTCATCGTCATGGTTGGACGGGCTCAGGATCCGAAGACCCGCTGAAAGATTGTATCCACATGTTTGAGTTGCGCGTTGAGATCAAATGCCTTTTCGATCTCCTCGCGCGGCAGCACCTTCGTCACGTCCGCATCGGCCAGCAGCAGCTCGTTGAAGTCCCGGCTCTCGGCAAACGACCGCATCGCGTTGCGCTGCACGAACTCGTACGCCTGCTCGCGCGACACGCCGCGCTTGGCCAGCTCGAGCAGCACGGTGCCCGAATAGACCACGCCGCGCGACCGGCCGAGGTTCTCGAGCATGCGCTCCGGGTAGACGACCATGTCGTTGACGATTTTCGTGAAGCGGCGCAGCATGTGATCGAGCGCGATGAAGCTGTCGGGCAGGATGACGCGCTCGACCGACGAGTGCGAGATGTCGCGCTCGTGCCACAGCGCGACGTTCTCGAGCGCCGCAATCGCGTTGCCGCGCACGAGCCGTGCGAGGCCCGTGATCTGCTCGCACCCGATCGGGTTGCGCTTGTGGGGCATCGCGGACGAGCCCTTCTGCCCGCGGCCGAACGGCTCCTCGACCTCGCCGATTTCCGTCTTCTGGAGCCCGCGGATCTCGGTCGCGAACTTCTCGAGCGACGCGGCGACAATCGCGAGCGCGGTCATCAGCTCGGCGTGCCGGTCGCGCTGGATGACCTGCGACGACACGGGCGCGGCCGCGAGCCCGAGCCGCTTGCACACGGCCTCCTCGATCGACGGATCGAGGTGCGCGAACATGCCGACGGCGCCGGAGATCTTGCCGACCGACACGACCTCGCGCGCGCGGCGCACGCGCTCGCGGTCCCGCCCGACTTCGGCGTACCAGAGCGCGAGCTTCACGCCGAACGTCATCGGTTCCGCGTGCACGCCGTGCGTCCGGCCGATCATCGGCGTGCGGCGGTGCTCCTCGGCCCGCCGGCGAATCGCCGCGGCGAGCACATCGAGGTCCGCGAGGATCAGATCCGCCGCGGCGCGCATCTGCAGCGCGAGCGCCGTGTCGAGCACGTCGGACGACGTCAGCCCGAAATGGAGCCAGCGCGCGGCCGGACCGACACGCTCGGCGACCGCCGTCGTGAACGCGATGATGTCGTGCTGCGTCGTCTGCTCAATCGCCTCGATGCGGGCGATATCGAATGCGGCTTTCTCCCGAAGAGTGCGCGCATCCTCGACGGGCACCAGGCCCGCGTCCGCCAGCGCGTCGGTGGCGGCCAGCTCCACGGCCAGCCAGGTGTCGTATTTCTTCTCGTCGCTCCAGATCGCGCCCATCTCGCGATGGGTGTACCTTGGAATCATTCGGCTAGAACCTCAGGTGATCGACCGTCAGCGGGCGGGTCGATTTCGGCCCGACGATGGTCGCGACCAGTCCTCCATCGACGAACAAGTCCCTCGCCACGCGCTGCACATCATCCGCCGACACGCTTTCGATCGCCTTCAGCATTTCGTCGAGCGAGACGTACTGGTGGAAGTAGATCTCCTGCCGCGCGAGATGCGACATGCGGCTCGACGTGCTCTCGAGGCCGAGCATCAGGCTGCCCTTCAGATGATCTTTCGCGCGTCGCAGCTCGTCGGGCGCGACGAGATGATCGCGCAAGTTGCGCAGCTCGGCAAGCGCCAGCGAGACGACTTCTTCGGTCTTGTCCGCGGCGCAGCCGGCATAGATCGTCACCGTGCCCGTGTCGCTGTACGTCGTCAGGTTGCTGAAGACGGCGTAGGCCAATCCGCGCTCTTCACGGATGTGCTGGAAGAGCCGCGAGCTCATCGAGCCGCCGAGGATTGTGTTGAGCAGGTACAGCGCGTACCGATCGGCGTGCGCCTGCGGATAGGCGCGGCTGCCGATGCACAGGTGATTCTGCTCGATGTCCTTGTAGCGGGCGACGACGCCCGGCGTGATCGCCGGCGCCTCGGTGCGCTCGACCCGGCCCTGCGACGACAGACCCGCGAACGACCGCTCGACGAGATCGCGGAACCGCGCGTGCTCGAGGTTGCCCGCGGCCGCGACGATGAGATTCGGCGCGACGTAGGTGCGGTCGAAGTACTTCCGCAGGCCGTCGGATGCGAACGAGCCGACGGTCTCCGGCGTCCCGAGGATCGGTCGGCCGAGCGGATGCTTGGCCCAGAACTGCTGCGCGAAGATCTCGTGGACGAGATCGTCGGGCGCGTCCTCGACCATCTTGATCTCTTCGAGGATGACGCCCTGCTCTTTCGTGACATCCGCGGGCGCGAGCGCCGGACGCATGATCATGTCGCTCAGGAGGTTGAGCGCGACGGCCAGATGTTCGTCGAGCACCTTAACGTAGTAGCTCGCGTACTCTTTTGCCGTGAACGCGTCGAGCTGGCCGCCGATCGAGTCGATCGTCTGCGCGATGTCGCGCGCCGATCTCGACGTCGTGCCCTTGAAGAGCATGTGCTCGACGAAGTGCGCGACGCCGCTTTCCTGGTCGCTTTCGTGGCGCGAGCCGCGCGTGAGCCACACGCCGACTGTGACCGACCGCACGTGCGGCATTCGCTCGGTGACGAGGCGCAGGCCTGACGACAGCGTTTCGCCGGTTACCATCGGGGCCCCCGGCCGACACGCACGCGTTGGATTCGATCTAAGTTGTTCATTTACTTGACTTTAGCGGAGAGCGCTAACGAATTGATCTTATCATAACGCATGAACGTCGCCGAACTCGACCGCGCGGAGATGGAATCCGCATTTGCGGAACGCGGCATCGCGCGATTTCACGGGCGGCAGGTGTTTCGCTGGATTCACGCGCGGGGTGTGACGGACTTCGCGCAGATGACGGATCTCAGCCAGGAGCTGCGCGCGAAGCTCGCCGAGACGCTCACCGTCGCGACACCCGCGCTCGAAACGCGCCAGACGTCGGAAGACGGCACGACGAAGTTTCTGCTGAAACTCGCCGACGGCCGCCACATCGAGGCCGTCTACATTCCCGACACGCCCGCGCAGACGTTCTGCATCTCGACGCAGGTCGGCTGCGCGATGGGCTGCGCGTTCTGCTTGACCGGCAAGATGGGCCTCGTTCGGAATCTTTCCGCCGGCGAGATCGCCGGGCAGGTCCGCGTGCTCGCTCACGCCACCGGCCTCGCCGGCACACCCTTCAACATCGTCCTCATGGGGATGGGTGAGCCCCTTCACAACTACGACGCGACGATGAAGGCGCTGAAAATGATCGCCGATGAGCAGGGGCTCGCCGTGCATCCGCGGCGCGTGACGCTCTCGACGGTTGGCCTCGTCCCGGGGATCGAGCGGCTGGCCGCCGAGCCGCTGATGCCGAACCTCGCGATCTCGCTTCACGCGACGACCGAGGAACAACGCGGCAAGATCGTACCGATCAACCGCAAATACTCGCTGCACGATCTGATCGATGCCTGCCGGCGCTTCCCGCTCGCGAAGCGACGCCGGATCACGTTCGAGTACGTGCTGCTCAACGGCGTCAACGACACGCCCGAGGATGCGCGCCGGCTTGCGACGCTCCTCGCCGGCATCAAAGCGAAGGTCAATCTGTTGCCGCTGAATGAGGCGCCGGGGATTGCGTTCACGCGGCCGTCCGACGATCGCGTCAATGCGTTCGCGAAGATCCTGGCGGACCGCGACATCATCGTGTCCGTCCGCAAGAGCCGCGGCCGCGACATCCGCGCCGCGTGCGGTCAGCTCATCGTCGAGGGCGAGAAGGTGTCAGCGGGACAGCGATTGGCGAAGGAGCTTCACTAAGACCTCCAGTGTTACGATCCGCTCGCGGATAAGCGCACGATGACCCTCCCTCCCGATCCCGGGCGGCCGCTCGACACCTCGCCTGAGGCTCACCGCGTGCAAGGTGAACTCTACGCACGCATGGGCCCGGCCGCCAGACTGTCGGTCGCATTCGACCTGAGCGAGGCCGCACGGCGGATGGCTCTCGCGGGCATTCGACGCCGCCATCCCGACTACACCGACGAGCAGGTGTGGTGCGCCTGGGCCCGGCTGACGCTCGGCGACGATCGGTGCCGGGAGGCGTGGCCCAACCGCCCGCTCGTCGACCCGTGACCGTCGAAGAAGAGGTGCTCGGACGCATCACCGGTGCGCTCGACGAGTTGTCCATTCCGTACATGGTGACCGCGTCGATTGCGGCCAGCTACTACGGGCGGCCTCGCGCGACGCACGACGCGGACATCGTGATCGACCCGTCGGCTGAGCAGACCGAACGACTGATGGCGTGGCTCGAGGCAGGCGATTTTTTCGTCAACGTCGACGCCGCCCTCGAGGCAGTCCGACATCGGCGGCAGTTCAACGTCATCGAGAAGGCACGAGCGGTCAAAATCGACCTGATCGTCAGAAAGGCACGGCCGTTCAGCGTGGAGGAGCTCGCGAGGCGCACGCGCCTTGACTTGCCGTTCGGGCGCGGCATTGCCATGGTGACGGCGGAAGATGCGGTCTTGTCGAAGCTCGAGTGGGCGCAGCGCAGCGGAGATTCGGATCGGCAGATCCGCGACGCCGCCGGCATTGTGGAGCTCACGACGACAATCGACCGCGTGTATATCCGCAAGTGGGCAGGCGCGCTGGGTATCGCCGACCTTTGGGACCGCGTTGCGGGCGGCGCCGGGTAGGGACCTGACGCGGGCCCGGCTTCTTCGCGGGCCGATTCGCCAGCCGGTGGTCTGCGTCACCGAATCTTGAAGTTCACCGTCACAGTCATCAGTACCTCGACCGGCATCCCGTTCAACAGCGTCGGCGTGAACAACCACTGCCTGACGGCGCCGATTGCGGCATCGTCGAAAACTGAAGGGGCTGAGATGATCTTCGCGTCGGCAACGGTGCCATCGCTCCCGATGACGGCCTCAATGATGGCCTTCCCTTCGCTGCCTGCGGCGAGCGCCGCGGTCGGATAGATCGGTCGCACGTCGACTTGCTTCTTCGGCTCCCTGATGTCCCCGCCAACCCGGACGACGCCAGGAGCGCTAAGAAACGGCGTGAACTGCGGCTGGCTCGCGTGTGTGAGCTCAGTCGCACGCACGATCATCGCGTCCGCGTCAGCGAATGCCTCGCGGCTGTAGTAGAAACGCGCGGCCGCCCAATAGTCAGCTGCGGTCTGGAGGCTCGCGGGCATCTGACCGCCCGGAGTGACCAGTTCGCCGGGTCGGCCCGTCACCGTCATTTCCTCGGCGACGCGCCCGAGCTGCAGCTGCACGGTCGCTGTGAGTCGCTGTCCAACTGCGACTTGAATCGCGCGTGTATTGCGCCGGAAGCCAGGCAGCGTTACGTCGAGGTCGTAGTCACCCGCCGTGACATCAGCAAACGCGAAGCTTCCCGGCGCGTTTGTGACGGTGGATCTGACTTCTGACGAGGTATGTGATTTCAGGGAGACGGTGGCGCCAGGAATCACCCCGCCTTGCTGGTCCGTCACGGTACCGGACACCTCTCCGACCGGCTGCGCTACTGCGGAACGGTGAACGCGTGTGGTGGCTCGAGCGGCAGTGGCGAGCGGCGTCAGCGCGACGATCTCCGCGGCCGACAGCACTGGCGGCGCGACCGGAATCGTCATCTCGATCCGGCTGCCTTCGACCGCCGGCAATGACAATGCGGAGACGGACGATCCGTCGGTCAAGCTCCCGACGGTAAGAAAGGCGACGAGTGGCACGATCATGGCAACTCCTCCGGGCCATCCCGGTGCGGGGACTGGCGTGCGATCGACGAGGCGTCTGATGCGGACGAGCAGATCGCCGCCGCCCGCACCCATCGCCAGCGCCGGCGCGTGTGCACGCAGCTCCTCGAGCGCGCGCAGGGCGCGCGCGTAGCCCACGCGATCGCCACACACCGACGCCGCAAGCTCGTCGCAGCAGTGCTCGCGCTCACGACGGATCCAGCCGGACACCCACCACACCGCCGGGTGATAGAAGAGCAACGTCTCGACGACCCGCTGGACGATGTTGACGAGGTAGTCGCGGCGGCGGACGTGCGCCAGCTCGTGCGCGAGGATCGCCTCGAAGTGCGACGGCGACAGTCCGGCGAGCGCACTCATCGGAACGACGATCGCCGGGCGCAGCCATCCGATCACCGCGGGCACGTCGATCGACCACGACTCGAAGAGCTGGACCTGCTGTGCGAGGCCCAGGCGACTGACGAGACGACGCAACGTCTCGAGTTGATCGGCCGAGACCAGCGGTGACGCGGCCCGGCGAAGACGTCTCACAAGAATGCCGCCCCGAAGCAGATGAAGACCGAAGACGACCACGCCGATGGCCCACGCGGTCACGACGATCGAGAACCGTGAATCGGCAAGCGGCCGTGCGTCCTCGTGAACGGCTCGCGATGCGTCGACGCTCGACGGCGAGGCGCCTGTGACGTCAGCGTTCAACCTCGTCGACACCTCGTGCCGCAGCGGGCCCGACGTGTCATCGACATGACTGGCGATGGTGACGACTGGCGTCAGCATCAAAGCCGCGAGCGTCATACAACCCAAGAGATATCTCGTGCCCGGCGACGCCCGGCGCGACAACGCCGCCAGGAGCATCGCCGCGATCCCGATCGCCGCGCCCTGCCAGAGAAACGCGACGAGTGCGACGCCTATGGCGTGTACCACCACGCTGCCGGCAAGGATGTCAGTCATTTGAGCAGCCTCCGGATTTCGCGGAGGTCCTCGGGCGACGCCCGGCGGCTCGAGAGCGCTTGAATGACGAGCTTGGACGTCGAGCCACCGAATGCACGATCGACCAGGTCGAGGATGAGACCACGCAGGGTGTCCTGCTCGCGATGGCGCGCGCGGTGAAGATGCAGGCCGCGATGATCCTCGCGAAGCGTCAGGCCCTTGCGATGCATGACCTGCAGCGTCTTGAGCGTGGTGGTGTATCCAACCGATCGGCCGCCGGCCAGCGCGTCGTGCACCTCGCGGACGGTGCTCGGACCGCGATCCCAGAGCACCCGCAGAATCGCGATCTCGGCGTCCGTCGGCCTGCGCGGTTTGCCCATGGCGCCATCGTAACTACGATCTGTATCGTATGTCAACGATAACTATCGTAGAGGCCCAACAACCGGCTGACGCCGCTACGGCGCTGATCCCGTGTAGCCTCTCCGCGCCCGAATCGTCGCGCGCGGCGCCGCCGGTACATCCACCTTCAGATCGTGCCAGCCCTCGCGGGCGACGTTCGTCGGCGTGTACCGCAGCACGTAGCTCGCGCGGAAGTCGTCGAGCACCTGGCTGAATGCCTTGACGACGTCGCCAGTACCGAAGAGCGGCGCGTACATCTTGCCGCCCGTCCGCTCCGCCACGGTTCGCAGCCGATCCATCCCGAGCGCGTCCGGACCACGCATGATCGGCTCGAACGGCGCGTCGTCGCGCGGCGGAACGCGGGATCCGATGATGATGAGATGCAACACCCCCTCGATGTGTCCGCTGATGTCGAGCAGTCGGGCGGAGCTGACCGCGCTGTTGTAGTCGAAGCCATCGGTCATCGCGACGATCAGGTGCCGGCGATTGGGATCGGGCTGGTAGATGAGCGACGCCGCCAGCCCGTCATAGACCGCTGAGATGCGTGCGTTGTGGAGTCCCGTGAGATCCAGGGGGACTGCCGCCTCCGTCCAGGGCACGAGCTCATCGACCTCGTCGTCGAACGCGAGCAGGCGCACGCGGTCGCCGGGTCTGAGCAAGGCCGCAATCTTCGGCAAGGCGGACTTCAGGTCGCCAAGGTTCCCGATGAAGCTTGTGCTCGTGTCGACAAAGAGCGTGAGGTCAATCGGGACACCTTCGACAGAGATATCGGAGATCGTCTGCGGCACACCGTTGTCGAGCACACGAAAATCTGGCGCCTTCAGCCCCGCCATCGGCACGTTGCCGTTCTTCACCGACACGTTGACGGCCACGGCGTCGCCGCGGGCACGAAACACAGGCCGCTGCTGGTCCGGCAACGGTGCCGACGCGAGCAGCACAAGCACCACCGACAGCGCGCGCGTCATCGGTCGAGCTCCGCGCGCAGCGCAGCGATCTCATCTGGCCACCTGTAGTAATCCCCCATTGGAAACAGCCGCCACGGATCGGGTGGCCGCGGTCGCGCGTTGAATGACGCGGCGACGAGGGCGTTGGCCTGGTCCGGGCGTCCCTGGCGCATGAGCAGCGCGGCGTCGGCGAGCGCAGCGGACTGCGCGTTGGGCATCGCGGCGACCGCGCGCGCGTACGCTTGTTCCGCTTCCTCAGGCTTGTTTTGACGCTCGAGCACGCGGCCCCTCAGGAAATACGCGAGGCTGGTGACGTAGTCGGTCTGGCTTCGTTCTGCGGCGAAATCGAACGCCGCCAGCGCCGGTTCGAGCCGCAGCATCAGCAACTGGAGGTGGCCGGCGCGCAACGCCGCCTCGGCCCCGACTTCGGGATCGTCGAACAGCGGCGTCAACTTCCGAACCGCGGTATCGAAGGCGGCGTCGTAGGCCGACCGCGCCGGCTCGTCGAGTGCGGTCTCATGACCCGGCCGCAGCGTCTCGGATCCGAGGCGCGCGGGGGCCTGGACGGCGAACCGTTGGGCAAAGGCGATGCGAGCGTCCGCCGGAAACCGCTGCTGTGCGTGCGACGCATGTGCGTACGTCCGAAGGCCGGACGCCGGACTGAAAAGCACTTCGCTGTCCAGCGCGCCCTCCGCCAAGGCGATCGACGCGCGCTGCCACAGCCGCTCAGCTTCTGTCGGCGGACCGCGACGCAGCAGCCGGCACCCCCACTCGACGAGCTCGCGAAGCTTGAGCCACTTGTCGCGCATCCTCGCGTTCGCCAGCTCCAGCGCCATCGTTGCAGCGACGAGCCGTCGATGCGGCTCGCGCGCTGTCCCCAAGGCCGCGCTCCACGCCGCGCCGTTCTTCTCGACATCGTTGCGAAGGGATTCGACGTCCGCAACGGCTTTGAATATGTCGATGACCGCGTCACGATCGCCGCGGTCGTACCATTCGAGCAGGTCAACGGCGCTCGGCGAACCGGCGGGCGCTTGCGACATCCCGGCGACGCAGCCGAGGACAAGCGCCGTGCCCCGCCATGCGGCCTTCACGTCTAGGCACCCACCGGCACCAAATCGCAGTACTCAAATCTCTCCGCCCGTCTCGTCCGCTCCCCCACCGTCACTGGAATCGCCTCGCTGAAGATCGGCCCATTGACGACGCACGTGTGGAACTCGCCGCGCTCGCCGCAGGGATCGACCGACGCGGGCAGCTCGTCGAGCAGGCGGGCGTCGTACCGCCGCCCGGCAAACGACGCGTCGAGCTGCTGCGTGTCCACGCACGTGAGATACGCGTCGTAACCCGCGTCCACAAACCCGCGCGCGAGCGCGCGCGTGTCCTGGCCCCACAACGGAAAGAGTGGCTGGTAGTCGAGCCGCACGCTCTGCTCCTCGCGAAAGCGACGCACGTCCTCGAGAAAGAGATCGCCGTACGCGATGTGCTCGACCGGCCCAATCGCGTCGCGCGCGCGGCCGATCGCGCGCGCCCACGCGGCGTCATACACGTCGTTGCTCGCGTCCGGCGGGAGGATCGCCTCGAACACCGGCAGCTCGAGCGACGCCGACTGCGCGCGCAGAATCGATCGACGCACGCCGTGCATGCTGATCCGGTCGTACGCCTCGGTCACGGTCGTGAGCAGCCCGACGACGCGATGCGTCGGCCGGCGGCGCAGCTCGGCCAGCGCCAGCGTGCTGTCCTTGCCGCCGCTCCAGGCGAGAAGAACTGGCGTCACGATCGCGCGCTCCGAAGACGCGCTACGCGCCTGCCGACGCCTTGAGCCGCTCGGCCGCGGCCTCAACCTTCGCTTCGAGCTTCTTCTTGTAGTCCTTCAGCCGCGCGGCGAGGCCCGCGTCCGCGAGCGCGATCATCTGCGCGGCGAGCACGCCAGCGTTCGTCGCCCCCGGCTTGCCGATCGCCACCGTCGCGACGGGGACACCCGGCGGCATCTGCACGGTCGAGAGCAGCGCGTCCAAGCCGTTCAGCGCCGACGAATCGATTGGTACGCCAATCACCGGCAGCGTCGTGTGCGCCGCGACGACCCCGGCCAGGTGCGCGGCCGCACCGGCCGCCGCGATGAACACCTTCACGCCGCGCGCGGGCGCTTCATTGATCAACGTCATCACGCGCGCCGGCGACCGGTGCGCGGACGCCACCGTCATCTCCCAGGTCAGCCCCAGCTCGGTGAGCGCCTCGCCAGCGCCCTTCATCACCGCGGCGTCCGAATCCGACCCCATCAGAATCAACACGTCTATCCGGCTCATGCAAACAACGCCTTCCTCCCGATGTCGTGCCTGAATTGCATGCCATCAAACGAAATCGTCTTCGCCGCTTCGTACGCGCGGCTCATCGCTTTCTCGAACGTCGGCGCGCGGCCAACCACGGTCAGCACCCGTCCGCCCGCGGTGACGACGCGCCGATCGCTGGCGACCGTCCCCGCGTGAAACACGAGCACACCCGGGACCCTCTCCGCGTCGTCGAGGCCCGTGATGACCTGTCCGGTCTCGACATTGCCCGGGTACCCGCGCGACGCGAGGACGATGCCGACCGCGCAATCCGCCGTCGCTTCAATCCAATCGTCGCCCAGCGAGCCGTTGGCCGCGGCGAGCATCACGCGCGCGAGTCGGCCTCTGAGCGTCGGCATCACGACCTGTGCTTCCGGATCGCCAAACCGCACGTTGAATTCGATGACCTTCGGGCCGGCGGGCGTCAGCATCAGGCTGACGTACAGAAACCCGATGTAGGCGTCGTCCTCCGCGCGCATCCCATCGAGCACCGGCTGAACGATCTCCTTGAGCACGGACGCCATCAACTGCGGCGTCGCGAGCGGACTCGGGGCGAACGCGCCCATCCCACCCGTGTTCGGTCCCTGGTCGTCGTCGAGGAGCCGCTTGTGATCCTGTGCGGCGCCCAGCGGAATCGCCTTGGTGCCATCCGCGAGGAAGAAGATCGACACTTCGGGACCGGTCAGGCACTCCTCGATCACGAGCCTCGCACCCGCGCCGCCAAATCGCCGCTCGAGCATCGCCTCGCGTACGGCCTCCTCAGCCTCCGCGCGATCCTTGGCGACGACCACGCCCTTGCCGCCGGCGAGGCCGTCGGCTTTGACCACGACCGGGAAGCCGAATTCGCGGCCGGACACGGCGTCGAGGGCCGACTCGAGCGAATCGCAGATCGCGAACCGCGCGGTTGGAATCCCGTGGCGGGCCATGAAGTCTTTGGCAAACACCTTCGAGCACTCGAGGGCGGCCGCGCTCGACGACGGGCCGAGGATCGGGCGGCCGGCTCGCCGGAACAGGTCGGCGATTCCGCGCTCGAGCGGCGCCTCGGGCCCGACGACGGTCAGGTCGATCTTGGCGTCTTCGGCAAGGGTGAGGACGCTGTCGAGGGCGGTGAGATCGATCGACGCGCAGCGGGCGATCCCCGCGACGCCGGGATTGCCGGGGGCGACCGTCAGATGCTTGACGTCGGGGTCCCGGCTGAGGCGCCACGCCAGGGCGTGCTCCCGCCCGCCGCTGCCAAGGACCAGCACCCGCATGGTCTTGCGATTGTAACTCTCGGTACGTGTTAACCTTGCATGTTGGCCCGCCCCCAAAGGCGGTGGCAGGGCCGAAATCCGCCAGGAGAGGGGGTGTCGAGCCTTGGCAGAAGTGAAGATTCAGGAAGGTGAGTCGATCGAAAGCGCCCTCCGCCGGTTCAAGCGGAAAGTGCAGCAGGAAGACATCATCAAGGACATCAAGAAACACTCCTTTTACCTGAAGCCCGGCGACAAGCGCCGCGCCAAGCAGGCCCTCGCCCGCAAGCGCTCGCGCAAGAAGCAGCGGCGGGAAGCGGACTAACGGGAAATGGGGCCGGAGTCGCTTGCGAAAGCGGCCTCCGACCCCCTAGACTAAGGGCTCTTTTTCCACCGATCGCCCGCTCACCGCGGGCCCGAACGTCAGGAGCGTCGCATGCTGCAGATCGAGGAACGGGTCGTCGGAGAGGTCACGATTCTCGACCTGAAGGGCAAAATCGTCATCAACGAGGGCGACGAAGCGCTCAGGGACAAGATCAACTCGCTGATCCATCAGAACCGCAAGAAGATCCTGCTCAACCTCGAGAACGTCCCGTACATCGACAGCGCCGGCCTGGGCGAGGTCGTCCGGACGTACACGACGGTGAGCCGCCAGGGCGGCCAGCTCAAGCTCGTGAACCTGACCAAGCGCATCACCGACTTGCTGTCGATCACGAAGCTGCTCACGGTGTTCGAGACCTTCGAAACCGAGCCGGACGCGCTGAAGAGCTACAGCTAGCTCGCCAGGAAGAAAGGGGCGGCTCGTCCGCCCCGCTCATGGCTCGCAGTCCAGCCTCGCCCGCCAGCTCGGCGCTGCCCGCCCCGACGGGACAGGACGTCCGGACACGCTCGTTGGTGTCGAATCTCCTGCGGTCACTTCGGCCCAGCCAGTGGACGAAGAACCTGTTCGTCTTCGCCGGATTGATCTTCGGCGAGAAACTCCGCGATCCCGACGCGGTGCTGCAAGCGTGTCTCGCGTTCGTGGTGTTCTGCCTGCTGTCTGGCACTGTCTATCTCATCAACGACGTGCTCGATCGCGAGGCCGATCGGCTGCATCCGATCAAATCGAAGCGGCCGATCGCCTCGGGCGCCATCTCCCCCGCCATGGCGCTCGCGACTGCCGCCATTCTCATGGTCGCGTCGCTGTCGGTGGCTTTCTCGATCAACCGCGCGTTCGGTCTGGTCTCGGCCACGTACCTGACGCTGCTCGCGCTCTACTCGATCTCGCTCAAGCACGTGGTGATCGTGGACGTGATCGTGCTCGCGGGCGGGTTCGTGCTCCGGGCGTACGGCGGCGCGGTCGCGATCAACGTCGCGTTCAGCCACTGGCTCCTGCTGTTGATGCTGCTGCTCGCGCTCTTCCTGGGCCTCAGCAAACGCCGGGCCGAGCTGGTCGCGCTGGCCGACGACGCGCGGGGCCATCGCCCCAGCCTGGCGCACTACAGCCCGTACCTGCTCGACCAGATGATCGGCGTCGTGACGGCCTCCACGCTGCTGGCCTATGCGTTCTATACGATCAGCCCGGAAACGCAGGCGAAGTTTGGCACCGACCACCTGCTGTTCACGGTGCCCTTTCCGCTCTACGGCATCTTCCGGTACCTTTATCTGGTGCACCAGCGCGAAGGCGGGGGCAACCCGTCGGAGATGCTGCTGACCGATAAGCCCCTGTTGCTCTGCGTCGCTCTCTGGGGCGTCGCGGTCATCGCGATTCTGTACACGCCCGGGCTTCGATAACCATGCCTCGTTCGACCGTCGCCATCCTTCGCACGACGCCCGGCACCGTCCTGGCGGATTACCACGAGCTGATGAACCTGGCGCGCTATCAGGACGTGATCGCGCGCGACGCCGACACGGCGCTCAAGGTCAACATCTCCTGGCACTTCTTCTACCCGGGCAGCTCGACGACGCCCTGGCAGCTCGAAGGCGTGATCCGCGCGATGAAGCGGGACGGCTACGACCCGAACCTGATGCACGCGTGCCACAACCGGACGGTCGTGATCGACGCGCACATGGGCGAGCGCGAGAACAAACAGGTCAACGTCGTCGAGGCCAACGGCCTGCGGAACGTGCACCTCTACGAGGGCGACGAACCGTGGATCAACATCAAGGACGCGGTCGGCGATCTCACGAAGAAGTTCCTGTGTCTCAATGAGGTCTATCCCGACGGCTTCATGATCCCGAAGCGGTTCATCGGCGAGAACATCATTCACCTGCCGACGATCAAGACGCACGTCTTCACGACGACGACCGGCGCGATGAAGAACGCGTTCGGCGGGCTGCTGAACGAGCGGCGCCACTGGACGCATCCGGTCATTCACGAGACGCTCGTCGACCTGCTGATGATCCAGAAGAAGATCCACCGCGGCGTGTTCGCCGTGATGGACGGCACGTTTGCGGGCGACGGTCCGGGACCGCGCTGCATGGTGCCGTACACGAAGAACGTCATCCTCGCGAGCGCGGACCAGGTGGCCATTGATGCGGTCGCGGCCAAGCTGATGGGCTTCGACCCGATGTCGATCAAGTTCATCCGGCTCGCGCATGACCTGGGCCTGGGCACGGGCGATCCGCGCGAGATCGAGATCGTGGGCGACCAGTCAGCGGCCGCCGAGAACTGGCACTTCGCGGGGCCGTTCAAGAAGATGACGTTCGCCTCGCGCATGCAGCACAAGATCTACTGGGGCCCCCTCAAGAAGCCGATCGAGTGGTCGCTCAAGACCGTGCTCGCGCCCTGGGCGTACATCGCGAGCGTCGTCTATCACGACAGCTTCTGGTATCCGCTCAAGGCCAAGGCCTTGATGCACGACGTGCTGGAGAGCCCGTGGGGCCGGCTCTTCCGCCACTGGGAACATCTGACGCCGGACGACCGCGGCTATCCCTCGATTCCTCCGGGCGGTCCGGGGATCGAGCGCACGGGATTCAAGGCGCTGAGCCGCTCGCTCGGCATCCTGGCCACATGCATCGCCGAGGCGCCGGAGTTCGCGAGCCGCCGGAGACACCAGGCGGCGGCAGAAGTAGGCCCTCGGCCCTAGGCGAAAGGCCCCAGGGCGGGCAGGGTCGCTGAAATCTTGGGCCCGGGGCCTTGCCCCTGGGGCCTGACAGGTTAGGAATGCAAATGGCTGACTTAAGTGTTCGCTCAGATTCAGTGGACGTCGAGCAGATCATGCGCCAGATTCGCACGCGCATTCGCGAGAAGCGCGGCGTCGATTACACCGAGGCCGAGCTCCAGCAGCTGGCCACCGTCAAGCTCGAGAAGTTTCTGGACCCGCGCGGCGTGCGCTCCGATCTCGTCGAGCAGTTCAAGAAGCACCGCATCGTCAGTCCGGCGCCGCCGAACTACGAGTTCGAAGACACCACGCTGTACGAGACGCACCGCGGGCTCCTGCGCTTCATGCGCAAGATGCTCAACCCGGTGCTGAAGCTGTTCTTCAACCCGAACAAGATCGTCGCCGCGCTGCACATCCAGTCCGAGGTGAACGCGGAGTTCCATCGCCGGTTCCGCCAGCGCGAGGAAATGGACCCCTTGTTCTACGAGGTGATCCACAACCTCGTCGTCGAGGCGACGCGCCTGGGCGTCGAAGTGCACAACCTCAAGATGCGGGTCGAGTCGCTCAGCAGCCGGATGGACTTCGACGAGAGACGCGGGCGGTCGCTCGAGAGCGTGGTCCAGTACCGGAAGCCGGAAAGGCGGCAGCCGGACGCGGGTTCGGCGGGTTCGACCGGTTCCCCAGGTTCGGCGGGCTCGCAAGGCCAGAGCCAGCCGCCGCCGCGACCTGTCGAGGCGGGCCAGGCGCCGGCAAGACAAGGCGGCGAAGGCGGCGGCCAACAGCGGCCGTGGGCCGAGGGGCAAGGACAGCGTCCGGAGGGCGGGCGTCGGCGCCGACGCCGTCGTCGTCGTCGTCCTGGCCAGAACATGGGCGACCAACAACGGGCCCAAAACGGAAGTCCGGTTGAGATGAGAAGTCCGGGCGACACGGGCAGTCCGGGCGACATGCGAGGTCCGGATTCCGGAGACAACGACGGAGACGAGGGAGCTGGCGATCAGTGAAGCTGGCGGTTGTTGTTCAGCGCTACGGCGCGGACATCAGCGGCGGCGCGGAGCTTCACGCCCGGTACATCGCGGAACGGCTCGCGCGGCAGGCGGAGGTGGACGTGCTCACCACCTGCGCGCTCGACTACATTTCGTGGAAGAACGAGCTGCCTGAAGGTATCGAGACCGTCAACGGCCTGCGCGTGCGGCGGTTTCCGGTGACGCGCCCGCGCAACGTCGAAGATTTTGGCCGCCGCTCGCACTTCGTCTTCGAACAGCCGCACTCGCTCGACGACGAGCTGAAGTGGCTCGAGAGCGAGGGGCCGGCGTCGCCGAAGCTCGTGCAGTTCATCGCGAGCTCGCGCGACGACTTCGATTTCTTCATCTTCTTCAGCTACCGCTACTACCACGTGTGGCACGGCATGCGCGCGGTGCCGGGCAAGGCCGTGCTCGTGCCGACGGCCGAACGCGATGCGGCGATCGGGCTCTCGATTTTCGCGCCGCTCTTCCGGTCGGCCCGCGCGGTGATGTTCAACTCGTTCGAGGAACGCGCGCTCATCACGGGCGTCAGCAAGCGCGAGGGCCCGGGCGTGGTCGTCGGGGTCGGATCGGCGATTCCCGAGCGCACGCAGCCGTGGCGCTTCCGCAAGAAGTTCAACGTCAAGCATCCGTTCGCGATCTACATCGGCCGCATCGACGAGAACAAGGGCTGCGCGGAACTCTTCTCGTTTTTCGAGCGGTACGCGGTGATGCATCCGTACGGGCTCGACCTCGTGCTGGTCGGGTCGAAGGTGCTGCCGATCCCCGCGCACCCGAAGATTCGGCACGTCGGCTTCCTCTCCGACGAGGACAAATTCGACGCGCTCGCGGCTGCCGACGTGCTGATCATGCCGTCACAGTACGAGAGCCTGTCGATGGTCGCGCTCGAGGCGTGGGCGCTCGGCAAGCCGGTGCTCGCCAACGGCCGCTGCGACGTGCTGCGCGGCCAGTCGGTGCGCAGCAACGGCGGGCTGTACTACGAGTCGTTCGAGGAATTCGCCGAGGCGCTGTACACGCTCGAGGCCACGGGCCCGATCGGCGCGATTCTCGGCCGCAACGGACAGGACTTCTTCCGGCGGCACTACACCTGGCCGGTGATCGAGCGAAAGTACGCCGAGATGCTGGATCGGCTGAAGCGCGAGCCGTCCACCGTCACGCACGATCCGCTGCCCGGCTTCTTCGCGCGTCGACGCCGGGTCCTGCCGCCGGCCCGGCAGGTCGTCGACGCGCTGCCGTCCGGCCCGGTGGTGAAGTAGATGGCGCGCCGCGTCCATCAGATCCTCGCGACGCTCGGGTATGGCGACGCCATCGGCCACGAGGTGCTGGGGATCGCGCGCGCGCTCCGCGCCGCCGGCTTCGACTCCGAGATCATTGTCGAGGCCGCCGACCCGCGGCTCGAGGATCTCACCGTCGACTACCGCGACATGATCGACGAGATCGCGGAAGACGATCTCCTGATCCATCATTTCTCGCTCGGATCGCGCGCGTCTCGCGTCGCCTACGCGCTGCCCGCCAGGATGGCGCTCATCTACCACAACATCACGCCGCCGGAGTACTTCCTGGGCGTGCACGATCAGCTCGTGCGACAGTGCTTTCATGGACGCCGGGAGCTGCTGGCGTACCGATCGCGCGTCGACCTCGCGCTGGGCGATTCTGAATTCAATCGCCAGGAGCTCGAGGCCGCGGGCTTCGCGCCGACGGCGGTGCTGCCCGTCGTGCCGGGCTTCGACCATCTCGAGGTCACGCCGGACTCGCGCGTCCTCGACGCGTTCGACGACGAGTGGACGAACGTGCTGTTCGTCGGCCGCGTCGTGCCCAACAAGCGCCCGGACAATCTGATCCGGTACTTCCATGCGTACAAGACGCTCTACAACCGCCACGCGCGGCTCATCATCGCGGGGTCGTACGGCGGGTTCGACGCGTACCTCGCGCAGCTCCATCAGCTCGTGGCGCGGCTGGGCGTGGAAGATGTTCACATCCTCGGACAGGTGACGAACGAGGAGCTGACGGCGCTCTACGACGTCGCGGATCTGTTCCTCTGCGCAAGCGAGCATGAAGGCTTCTGCGTGCCGCTGATCGAATCCTTTTACAAGCGCGTGCCGGTCCTCGCCTACGCGGCCACGGCCGTCCCGGTGACGATGGACGGCGGCGGCGTGCTGTACGACACGCGCGATCCGCGGCAGGTCGCGACGCTGATGCAGGCGATCGTGTCCAACGGCGATCTCGAGGACCGCGTGATCGCGGCGCAAGACGCGGCGCTCGCGCGGCTGCGCGCGCAGGATTTCGGCGGCATGATCGTGCGCTTCGTCAACGACGTGCTCGCGAGCCCGCGGCGTCCGCGGGCGCCCGTCGCCTACGACTTCTGGCGGCAGGTCAAGCTCATGGACGAGCTGGAGGAGATTCGGCAGTACCGGCCCGCGGCGTTCCGCGCGCTGCCGTTCGAGTCCGACGAAGCCGTCGCCGACGTCGGGCCCGGCGTCAAGGCGCGGATCCACCGATGATCATCAACCAGTGGGTGCCCGCGGCGCATCACGGCGACGCGGTCGGCGACGACGCCCGGGCGGTGCGCGACGTGCTGCGATCGTGGGGACACGAGTCGGAGATCTACGCGCTCACGATCGACGAAGGGCTCGCGGACGAGATCCGGCCATGGCACGACGCCGCGGCGCGCGACGGCGACGTCACGCTGCTTCACTTCGCGCTGCCGTCGCCGATGACGCAAGCGCTCCGGACGCTGCCGGGCGCGCGCGTACTCTACTACCACAACGTCACGCCGGCCCATTTCTTCGCGCCCTTCGCGCCCGCGCTCGTGCGCCTGTCGGTGATCGCGCGCCGCGAACTCGCCGATCTCGCGGGCCACGTGGACCTCGCGGTCGGCGTGTCCGAGTTCAACCGCCAGGAGCTCGACGCGCTCGGGTTCCGCGAGACCGCCGTGCTGCCGATTGCCGTCAACGCCGGGCGGCTCACGGGCGCCGGGCCCGTGCCGTCGCTCGAGCGGCTCCTCGACGACGGCCTCGCCAACATCCTGTTCGTCGGCCGCATCGCGCCGAACAAGAAGATCGAGGACCACATCCGGCTCGCCGAGGCGTACAAGCGGTACGTCGACGCGCACTACCGGTTCATCTTCGTCGGACGCACGGACGGCGTGCCGCACTACTACGAGGCGATCCAGGCCCTCATCGCCGAGTACCAGATGCTGCCGGAGCGCTTCTGGTTCACCGGCCCGGTGCCCGATCGGGAGCTGGCGGCCTACTACCGGCGCGCGCACGCGTACGTCTCGCTCAGCGAGCATGAGGGGTTTTGCGTGCCGCTGGTCGAGGCGATGGCCATGGACGTGCCGGTGCTGGCCTATGCGTCGAGCGCGGTCCCGGAGACCCTGGGCGGCGCCGGCGTGTCGTTTTCGCCCAAGGATCTCGAACAAGCCGCCGAGCTGCTGGGCGCGCTCGTATACGATGAAGCGTTACGCCAGCAGGTGCTGGCCGGGCAGCGCCGCCGGCTGACTGAGTTCAGTGCCGCCCGCTTCGAAGCCCGGCTTCGTCACGTGCTCGCCCCCTTCGCTGCCTGATCCTCATGCGCATTGCTTTCGTCGTTCAACGCTACGGCACGGAGATCCTCGGCGGATCCGAGTACCACTGCCGACTGGTCGCCGAGCACCTCGCCGAGCGTCATCAAGTGGACGTGCTCACGACCTGCGCGCGCGAGTACACGACATGGAAGAACGATTACCCCGAGGGCGCGGATCGCATCCGCGGCGTCACCGTGCGGCGCTTCGCCAACGCGAAGACGCGCGATCTCGAGGCGTTCAACAAGTACTCCGACTGGATCTTCCATCACGCCCACAGCCGCCAAGAAGAGATGGAGTGGCTGAAGCAGCAGGGGCCGTGGTGTCCCGGGCTCATCGACTACCTCGAACGCCACCACCAGCACTACGACGTGCTGATCTTCTTCACGTACCTCTACGCGCCGACGGTGTTGGGCCTCAAGGTCGCGCCGGCCAAGAGCCTGCTCGTGCCGACCGCGCACGACGAGCCAGCGATCCGGCTCGGGATCTATCAGGACGTGTTCGGCGGCGCCGCCGGCATCGTGTGGAACACGGAGTCCGAGCGCAAGTTCGTGACCGCGCACTTCTCGCTCCGCACGCTCGTCGAGGATGTGGTGGGCTGCGGCGTCGATCTACCCGAGGGCGAGGCGGCGCTCGAGGCCACCGAGCCCGCGGCGCCAGGGCCGATGGACCTCGAGCCGCTCGCGCCGCATCTCGAGGGCGCCGCCAATGCATTCCGCCGGCGGCACCGAATGTACGGGCCGTTCCTGCTCTACGGCGGCCGCATCGATCCGGGCAAGGGCTGCGAGGAGCTGTTCGAGTACTTCCATCAATACGTGAAGGACGGCGGCGACGCGACCCTGATGCTGATGGGCGTGAAGCTGATGCCGCTGCCCGACGATCCGCACGTGCGATTTGCGGGCACGCTGCCGGAGGAAGAGCGCCTGCACGCGCTCGAGGCCGCGACGATCGTCGTCGTGCCGTCGCCGCACGAGAGCCTGTCGCTGCTCGCGCTCGAGGCGTTCGCGGTCGGCACGCCGATCCTCGCCAACGCGCGCGCCGAGGTGCTCGTCGATCACTGCCGCCGCAGCAACGCGGGGCTGTACTACTCGGATCGGTGGGAGTTCGAAGAGGGCCTGAAGCTGCTGCTGAAAGACGAAGCGCTCCGCAAAGCGATGGGGCGCAACGGCAAGGCCTACATCAACCGGAACTACCGCTGGAGCATCGTCCTCAACAAGTACGAGCGGATGTTCGGGCGGCTGCGCGGTCCGGCGGCGCCGCCGCCGCGCGAGCGCGAACGCGAACGCGAGCGCGAGCACCGGCACCGGCGTTGAGCGCGAGATCGGCCGCACGGCGGCGATGGCCGTCGAGCGCGGCATTCCTCGCTCTGTCGCTCGCTGCCACCCGCGCGTTCGCGCAGACGGCAGCGCCGTCCGGACCGTCGATCAAGGTCGGCACGACGCTCTTCGCAAACTACTCGTACACGTTCGCGCCCAAAACGGCCGACGCGACCGGGCGCGAAGTGTCGCCGAGCTCGTTCGACATCACCCGCGCGTACCTCACGATCACCGGCGACATCACGCCGCGGGTCTCGTTCCGCCTGACGTCGGACGTCGTGCGCGAGACGGGGTCGGGCGGAAGCCTCGACGGCAGCCTCGTGCTACGCCTGAAGTACGCCTACATGCAGCTCAGCCTGACGCCGTGGCTGGGGCCGCACACGTGGGTCCGCGTCGGGCTGCAGAACACACCGATCACCTATGCGATCGACCAGATTTACCGCTACCGGTTTCAGGGCAGCCCGGTGCCCGAGCGCGACGCAGGGTTGAGCTCGTCGGACGCCGGCGCGTCGCTGCACTTCGATCTTCCCGGCGGGCACGGCGACGTGCATGCGGCGGTTCTCAACGGCGAGGGCTACTCGCATGCGGAAACCAACAACCAGAAGGCGATCCAGGTCCGAACGTCGTACAAGCCCGTGACGAGCGAGTCGTCGCTCAAAGGCGTGACGTTGCAGCTGGTCGTCAACTACGACCACTACGCGGCGGACCTGCCGCGCCATCGGCTGCTCGCGAGCGGGTTCTACGAGCATCGCCGGTTCAACGCCGGGCTGGACGTGCTCGGCACGCGCGACCAGCCCACGGCCGCGTCCCCGCTCACGCACGGCGGCGGGTACTCGATCTTCGTCACGCCGTTTTTCAAGACGAAAGGCGCGGGGCCTGAAGCACTCTTTCGACTCGATCGCTTTCAGCTCGACCAGCCGACCGGGCCGTCACGCACGCGCGTCGTGATGGGAATCGCCTACTGGTTCCCACACACGGGTCCGGGCACCGCCGCGCTCATGCTCGACTACGAGGGGTTTTCGACGGCGAACGTTACGCCCGCGATCCCGACGGAGCGGCGGCTGTTCGTTCACGGGCTGGTGAACTTCTGAGCTCCTGCCCCCTTCTTACTCGTCCGTACCACTACGCCCGAGCTCATCACCTGGGTCCGACTCCGCGCCTTTCCGCCGGCGCGGCCGGATGTCGTACCGCTTGATCATCTCGTTCAGCGTCGTGGGCTTGATGTGCAGGAGCTCGGCGGCCCTTTTCTGGACGCCGCCGGCGGCTTCGAGCGCGGCTTCGATGTAGCGGCGCTCGTGACCGACGATGACCTCGCGGAAGTGAATCCCCTCGGACGGAATGACGACGTCGGCGACCTCGAAGCGCGGGTTGGCGCTGACGTGGTCCGGAATCAGATCGACGCCGATCTCGCGCTCGCCGCAGAGCACGACGGCGCGCTCGATGACGTTCTCGAGCTCGCGCACGTTGCCCGGCCAGTCGTAGGCGAGCAGCCGGTCCATCGCGTCGGGCGTGAGGATCAACCCCGGCTTGCGGCTCTCCGGCCCGTACTTCTCGAGGAAGTGCTGCACGAGCAGCGGGATATCTTCCTTGCGATCGCGCAACGGCGGCAGTTGCACGGTGATGACGTTCAGCCGGTAGAACAAATCCTCGCGGAACTTGTCTTCCTCCATCATGTCGCGGAGGTTGACGTTGGTCGCGGCGATGATGCGCACGTCGACCTTGATCGTCTCGACGCCGCCGAGCCGCATGAACTCGCGCTCCTGAATCACACGCAGCAGCTTGGCTTGCGTGTCGATCGGGATGTTGCCGATCTCGTCGAAGAAGATCGTGCCCTTGTCCGCCAGCTCGAAGAGGCCCTTTTTCGGAAACACGGCGCCGGTGAACGCGCCCTTGACGTGTCCGAACAGGTTGGACTCGAGCAGATCCGGCGGCAGGCTGCCGGAGTTCACGGTGATGAACGCGCGATCCGCGCGCGCCGAGTGCCGGTGGAACGCGCGCGCGACGAGCTCCTTGCCCGTACCGCTCTCGCCCTGAATGAGGACCGTCGTGCGGGCCGGCGCCGCGCGCGAGATGAGATCGTAGACCTGCTTCATCTTGCCGCTGGCGCCGATGATTTCGTCGAAGTGTGAGGCGCCCGAGCGCAGCTTGTCCTTCAGCTCGCGATTCTCGCGCACCAGCCGCCGGCGCTCGACCGCGTTGCGCAGGACCGCGAGCACCTCGTCGTTCTTGAACGGCTTCGTGAAGTAGTAGAACGCGCCCTGCTTGGTCGCCGCCACGGCGCCCTCGATCGTGCCGAATGCCGTGATCATCACGACCGGCAGTTCGTCGTCGATCCGCCGGATTTCGTCGAGCACCTCGAGGCCGTTACGGTCCGGCAGCATGAGGTCGAGCAGGACTGCGTCGATCGGACGCGTCCCGAGCAACTCGAGGCCCTGCGCGGCAGTCGCCCCGGACGACACCGTGTACCCCTCGCTCGAGAGCAAGGCGTCGAGCGCTTCGCGGACGATTTCCTCGTCGTCGATGATGAGAAGGGATCCGGACGTCTCTGTCATGGAGGTTGCCCGCCCTCGCGGACGCGCTAGCGTGTTGCGGCTTCCGCCGACGGCTGCTCGATGAGCGGCAGCACGAGCCGGAAGCGCGTGCCCTGGCCCGGCTGGCTGTCGCAGGTGAGCGAGCCGCCGTGCTCCTGGACGATACCGTAGGTAACCGAAAGGCCGAGGCCGGTGCCGCGCCCCTCAGGTTTCGTCGTGAAAAACGGATCGTAGATGCGCCCGAGGTGATCCGAGGGGATGCCGACGCCCGTGTCGGCGACCTCGATCACGGCCGTGCCGTCCTCGGCGCGAGTCGCGACCGTCAGCCAGCCGCCCTTCGGCATCGCGTCGCGCGCGTTGAGGAACAGGTTGAGGAACACCTGCTGCAGCTTGTACTCGACGCCGCGGACGACGACCGCCGGCTTCGCGAGATCCTTTCGCACCTGGACGTGCCCGAGCTTGAACTGATGCTCGAGCAGCGACAGGATGTCGCCGATCACACCGTTGAGATCGACCGGCCCGGTGTCGCCGCCCGACGGCCGCGCCAGGTTGAGCAGGCTGTTGACGATCTTCGCTGCACGGAACGTCTGTCGCTCGATCTTCTCGAGCAGCTGCGTGCGCGGATCGCCGGGCTCCGATCGCTCGAGCAGCATCTGCGTGAAGCTCGAGATGCCGGTGAGCGGCGTGTTGACCTCGTGCGCGACGCCGGCCGCCAGCAAGCCAATCGCGGCCATCTTCTCGGACAATCGCAGCTGCTCTTCGAGATTGGCGCGGTCGGTGACGTCCTCGAGCACGAGGATCCAGCCGGCCTGCGATCCCTCGGGCGTCTGAAAGGGCGCGACCGCGAGGTTGACGAGCAGCGTCTTGCGCTCGTCGCCGTGGCCCGTCCCGAGCGGCACGCGGTACACCGTGCCGCCCGACTTCGACTGCCGCCGCACCGACTGCAGCGTCTCGAGAAACGTCTTCGCGAACAGCGCGCCGAGACGGCGGCCGACGGCGCGGCCGCGCTCGACGCTCGTGAGGACCTCGGCGCGCCGGTTCCACCGGAGCACGCGATCGTCGAGATCGACGACGATCAACCCGTCGCTCAGGGATTCGACGACGCTGTCGCCGAACTGCCGCAGCCGCTCGATCTCGTCGGCCTTGACGCTGAGTTGGCCGTACAACCGCGCGTTTTCGAGCGCCGTCGCCGCCTGCCCCGCCACCGCGCCCATCAGCGCGATGTCCTCGCTGCTGAGCGGCTCGCCCTGCGCGCGGCGGCCCAGCGCGATCACGGCGATCGTCCCGTCCTTCGACACGCACGGCACGAAGTTGTAGAACCCGACCTCGCGCCACTCGGGCGCTTCCTCGCCGCCAAACCGGCGGAGCGGCTGCGGATCGTCGATGACGGTCATCTGCCCGCTCAGCAGCCGGCTCCCGAGCGCGGACGTGCGGCGGATGACGGGCAGGCGCGCGCCGTCGAAGCCTTCCGACGCCACGGCCACGAACGACGCCGCGTCCTCGCCCGCTTCCGGCAGAAACACGGCGATCTTGTCCACGCCGAGCGTGTCGCGAATCCGGCCGACGAGCCGCGAGCTCAAGCGTCCGAGATCGAGATCGGTGTTCAGCTCGCGCGCGAAGTTCACGAGCGCCTTGCGATAGTCGTAGCGGTCCTTGTAGTAGAGCCGATCGAGGCCGTTTTGAATCGCGTTCCGAAGCAACGGCGCGACCAGCGCGCCCACGAGCATCGCGAGAAGCGCCCAGAAGCTGCTGCGATTCTCGTCGGTGCCGAGCGTGAGCGCGACGATCTTCAGCACGCCGCCGTAAATCACGACCAGCAGCATCACCACGGCCGCGACGACGAGCCCCTTCTTGACGATGACCTCGATGTCCATCAGCCGGTAGCGGACGATGGCCGAGGCGAACGCGAGCGGAATGCAGCCGAGCAGGACCGCCGTGTACTCCGCGTACGGAACCGTGTTCCCGATGAGCAGCGGCAGGATGTACAGGACCACGAACGGCAGCGCGCCGAGCGCCGATCCCCACAGAATCCAGCGGAGCTGCCGGTGCGCGGTGACCGATCGCAGCCGGGCGAGCGCGCGCACCATCAACAGCAGCCCGCCGAGCAGGCACACGCCAAGATACGCGTAGTCCAGCCGCTCGAGCCGCTCGAGCACGTGCGACGACTCCGCGCCGTGCAGGCCGCCGGCGACGAGCGTCACGCGGCCGACGCCGAGCAGGAGCGCCGGCAGGTACAGCACCGGAATCACGGCGCGGCCCAGATCCGTCTTCGCCCACGGATTCGGGCGCTCCGGAAACACGAACGCGAAGTGGAGGAACAGCGGCGGCAGCGCGAGCCGCGCGACCGCGTCCGCCCACTCGAAGAAGTAGTCGAGATGGTTGTAGCGGCCCGCCGGCGTGAACGCGAGCACGCCGAAGAACGCGACCGTCAGCCAGAAGAAATGCAGCGTCGCCGGGTCATTCGGCCGTCGCAACCGCACGGACGCGCCGACGGCAATCGACAGAATCCCCACGAGCGCCAGCGAGTAGTACAGCGTGCCGTTGACCGTCGGCATCGACTGCAGCTGCACGAGGAGATTGAGTTCCGTGCCCGCGCGCTTCACGACGTACAAGAGACCCTGCGTGCCATCGGCCGCGTGCAGCGTCGTCGCGACGTCGGCCACCGTGCGCACGTCGTGGCCGTCGATCGACTCCAGCGTGTCGCCGATGCGCACGCCCGCGCGATCGCCCGCGAAGCCCGGCGCGATATCGTCCGCGACGACGACGTTGTCGGCGCCCCGTGCCCACAACACGCCGTCGTCGAGCTCGCCCACCCAGGCCTTGACGAGCGCGATGTTCACGATCGCCATGCAGACCAGAGCTGCCGCCACGGCCACGGGCAAAGCCACGCGGATCAACGGGCGGAGTTGGCGGAGAGGAGTCACGAGTGGGCGATCAGAAGCGAATCTGAATGCCCCCGACCAGGCGCATCGGCGGTTTGACGGTCAGCAGCTCGTCATAAAGGGAGCGCGTGTCGTGGGCGTCGTAGAAGAGATTTCGAACGGCAAACAGCACTTCGAGCTTGCCGCCGCGAATCGGCTGGTACGGCAGCGCTTGATGGACTTCGACGTCGAAGCGGCCATCAAACCCGGGAAGACGGCTCACGGCTCCGGTCTGACTGAAGGCCGAGCTCATGCGATAGACGAACGACACCGCGGTGGCGGTGGACGGGAACGATCCGGTGATCGCCGTGGTCAGGTCGTGGATCGACTCGCGGTTGTCGCGCATCGTGGAGCCGGCCGCGCGCCCGAGCGCCGCCGACGCGGGCTCGTGCGTCCATGCCGCCTGGCCAAGCGAGTAGTTGACCTGACCCCGCACGTACGGAGACAGCGCGCCGCCAATGCCGACGCTCCACCCGTCGATCTGCACGTCGCCGGCCGTCGCGACGAGATAGTGGTCGACGTCGCCTTCGACCTCGACGCCGAACAGCGTCGCGACCTGATCGTCGATCGACTGGCGGAAGCGCCGGACGGACACGGTCCGCTGATGATCGGCGGAGCCGAACTGCTGATCGAGTCCGACTTGATAGGTCTCGATCGACTCGGCTGAGAGCGGGGCGCCGCCGAGCGACGAGAACGTGCGCTGCGGCGGGAGCCACGGGCCGGCGGCCGCGGGCGGCAGGAACTCGCCCGCGCCCGGCGCGACGCGGTCGTATGAGCCGGAGACGACTGCATAGGTGCCTGGCGCCACCTGGAGACGCAAGCCGGCGCGCGGGCTCAGCAGCGGCCCCGTCGTCAGGTAGTCGTAACGGTCGAAGCGCAGCCCGTAGTTGAGCTCGAGTAGACGGCTGGCGTGCCAGCGATCGTAGCCGTAGATGCCGCCGACGCTGCGCGACTGCACAGGACCGGTCAAGGTGCCGCTGCGATCGGTCACGACCTGCGCGCTGTGCGACATGCCGAGCGTCAGCACGTGCGTCTGGTTTTCGCGCGAGCGGTACTCGCCGTGCAGGGCCCACGACGTCAAGCCGCCGGCGTTGAACGCGCCCTTCACGATCCAATCGCCGACGTCGCTGACTGGCGCGCCGACGGACGCCGATGCCACGCCGCGCGCGAGGTCCGTGCCGGTGTTGAAGCTCGAGCCCGGCAGCAGATTTGTCGTGAGGTAGTTCACTTGTCCTTGGAGCCCCGCGCTCGCGAAGAGCGAGGGGTTCGATCCGCCCGGCGCCGCGTAGCTGTACCCGGGATGCTCGCGCGGATCGATCGCCGTATCGCCCGCGACGACGTCGGCGCCGGGCGCGACGTCGCGGAGCGCGGTGCGCGGGAGATAGCGCAGCCGCCACGCGGCTTCATCGTGCGCGTGGTCGGCGTCCTTGCCGGCCGCCGCGGTCGAGGTGGACGTGGGAAACTGAATGAGCGACGTGAGATCGCCGACGCCGGCGAGCATCACGGGGCGCGTCGTCGCGCCCTGGCGCACGAGCGTGATGTTGCGCTCGAGCTCGACGCTCGTCTGCATGCGCACCGGCTCGTGGAACGTCGACACGTAGCCGTCACGCGCGGCGCGCAGGATGTACTCGCCGGGCGGCAGCTCAAGGGCGTACCGGCCGGTGCTGTCGCTCTTCACGCTCGCCAGGGTTGTGCCCATCGCGACGACCATGACGCCGCCGACAGCGCTGCCGATGTCGTCGCGGACCATGCCGCGGATGTGGCCGGCCACCGCAGAGGCCTGCTGCGAAACGGGCGCGGGCGTACGTCCACGTTGCTGAGCGAACACGCTCGTCGTGACCAACAGACTGGACAGCAACGCGATCGAGACAGGAACGTGCCGGGGCATACACCCTCCCGGGAGGCGCCGCGCGTCAGCGCCTCCTTTGGTCGTCAGGCCCGAAGCCACTCGGCAGAACGAACGTACGTGTGTTGCATACGCACGGGGGACACCGCGGGGTTGATGTTATCATGCCGCCTCGTTCGGCCAGCCCGGAGGTCGCTCGTCGCGTGAAGATTCAGAGCATCCAGGCCCGCGAGATTCTCGACTCGCGCGGCAATCCCACCGTGGAAGTCGACGTGACGCTCGAGGGCGGCGCGCTCGGGCGCGCGGCTGTGCCCTCGGGCGCATCGACCGGCACGCGCGAGGCGCTCGAATTGCGCGACGGCGATGCGCGCCGCTACCTCGGCAAGGGCGTACAGAAGGCCGTGGCCCACGTCAACGGCGAGATCGCGAAGGCGCTCGCGGGCGCCGAGGCCGACCAGCGCGCGATCGACGCGCGCCTGCAGCAGCTCGACGGCACGCCGAACCTCGGGCGGCTGGGCGCGAACGCGGCGCTCGGCGTGTCGATGGCCGTCGCGCGCGCGAACGCCGCGGCCAGCGGCCGTCCGTTGTGGGCATCGCTCGCCGATCTCGTGCCCGCCGCCGCGCGATCGGGCGGACCGCTGCTCCCGGTGCCGTTGATGAACATCCTCAACGGCGGCGCGCATGCGGACACCAACGTCGATTTTCAGGAATTCATGGTCGTGCCTGCGGGCCTGCCGACGTTCGCGGACGCGCTGCGCGCGGGCGCGGAGGTCTTTCACACGTTGCGCGGCGTCTTGAAGAAGCGCGGGCTCGCGACCGGCGTCGGCGACGAGGGCGGCTTTGCCCCGAGCCTCGCCTCCAATCGCGAAGCGCTCGACCTCGTGCTCGGCGCGATCAACGCGGCGGGCTATCATCCCGGCAAGGACGTGTTCGTCGCGCTCGATGTCGCGGCGAGTGAGTTCTGGGACGAATCGACGAAGGGCTACGACCTCAAGAAATCCGGAGAGGGCAAGAAGTCGTCGGACGACCTCATTCGTCTCTACGAGGACTGGTCGCGTCAGTTTCCGATCGTGTCGATCGAAGACGGGCTCGCCGAAGCCGACTGGCCCGGCTGGCAACGCCTCACGCAGACGCTCGGACAGAGGCTGCAGCTCGTCGGCGACGACGTGTTCGTGACGAATCCGGCCATTCTGAAGGAAGGCATCGCGCAGAAGATCGGCAACGCGATTCTGATCAAGCTCAACCAGATCGGCACGGTGAGTGAAACGCTCGCCGCCGTCGAGATCGCTCGCCAGGCCGGCTACGCGAGCGTGATTTCGCATCGGTCTGGCGAGACCGAGGACACAACGATCGCGGACCTCGCCGTCGCGACGTGCGCGGGTCAGATCAAGACCGGATCCGCGAGCCGATCGGATCGCACCGCGAAGTACAACCAGCTGCTGCGCATCGAGGCGTCGCTGGGATCCCAGGCGAAGTATGCCGGCCGTGCGGCGATTCGGCAGATACCCGCTATCTGACGTCGGCTTCGCGCGCCGGCTCCGCGGAGGCCGGGAAACGGGACACATCGATGACGTCGACCACCAAGCTCGTTCTGCTCCGCCACGGCGAAAGCGTCTGGAACAAGGAGAATCGGTTCACAGGGTGGACCGACGTTGACCTCAGCGAGCAGGGCCGCAAGGAGGCGCGCGAGGCCGGGCGGCTGCTGCGCGATGGCGGATTCGTCTTCGACGTCGCCTACACGTCGGTGCTCAAGCGCGCGATTCGCACGTGCTGGACCGCGCTCGACGAGCTCGACCAGATGTGGATTCCGATGATCTGCGACTGGCGCCTGAACGAGCGGCACTACGGGGCGCTGCAGGGCCTCAACAAGGCTGAGACGGCCGCGCAGCACGGCGAGGCGCAGACCAAGATCTGGCGCAGGAGCTACGACATTCCCCCGCCGCCGCTGTCGAAGGACGACCCGCGACATTCGGCGCACGACCCGCGGTACGCGTCCCTCGCGCCGTCGGAGATACCCGCGACGGAGTCCCTGAAAAACGTCGTCGCGCGTTTCCTGCCCTACTGGCACGGGACGATCGCGCCGGCGATCACTGCGGGCCGGCGCGTGCTGATCACCGCGCACGGCAACAGCCTGCGCGCGCTCGTGAAGTACCTCGACCACGTCTCGGACGCGGACATCGCCGAGCTGAACATCCCGACGGGCATCCCGCTCGTCTACGAGCTGGACGACCAGCTGCGGGCCGTGCGACACGAGTATCTTGGCGATCCCGAAGCTGCGAAGCGGGCGGCTGAGGCCGTAGCGAAACAAGCGAGCCAGTCACGATAGAGATCACCACGAAGGGCACGAAGGAAGAAAGATCCGGGATTCACTACATAGCTCACGTAGAGACCCGGTGCTCTCCCACGCCGTGCACCTGGCCGGCGCGGATCTCGACCCGGTCGCCGCCGGCAAGTTGTTTCCCTTTGAATGGCCGGTGCGCTAACCGATCGCGTGACGGTCGGTTACTCGACTTCTTTTTCGGTCTGCTCGTCGGCGGAGATCCTCAACGACTTGAGGAATCGCCGGTCGTTGGCGCTCATCTCGAGCGCGCTGCGCGCGCCGGTCTTTTTTGCGCCTTTCGGCGTCGTGTGACCCGCGCGGTTGATGAAATCGATCACGGCGTCCAGCGAGACACGCATGTCGAATCCGGCGGCGCGCGCTTTCTCGCGACACGCCTCGACTCTGGCGTCATCACCGACGGCGCCGGCAATGGCTTCCGAGAGTTCCCGGGCCAGCTGGCTTACAAGCGCATCCATCCGGACCTCCACACGACGCCGGGCCGGGTGAACGGCATCGAGACCAGCCGCGTGCGAAGACGCTTCGGGCGAAGTGTCGCGTCACGAAGGCCGGCGAGTGAAATCGACATGGTGGGATGAAGAATCGTGAAACTGCGGGCATTGTAGACACGCGCTGTACAGGGTGTCAAACACAGATCACGGGTTCCGGGTGCCGAAGTTCCGGGGTGCCGAGGCGCAAATGCCAAGAACGTCGGCACGCGTTCGGCGATCACACCGATCTCCCGAGCCGTTGCAAAAGTGTGCGTTAGAATGCGACAAATGCCACGGCATTTCGTGCGGCCGAACGATCTCGGCCATCAAGCCGAGCCGGGCGACGAGCTACCGGGCGTTTTTCCCTTCACACGCGGCATCCAGCCGACCATGTACCGCGGCCGGCTGTGGACGATGCGGCAGTACGCCGGCTTCGGCACGGCCGCCGAATCGAACGCCCGCTACCGGTATCTGCTCCAGCAAGGCGTGAGCGGCCTCAGCGTCGCTTTCGACCTGCCGACGCAGATGGGCTACGACTCGGACCATCCGATGGCCGCCGGCGAGGTCGGGCGCGTCGGCGTCGCGATCGACTCCATCGAAGACATGGCGACGCTCTTCGACGAGATTCCGCTCGATCGGGTCTCGACGTCGATGACCATCAATTCGACGGCGATCATCCTGCTGGCGTTGTACGTCGCCGTCGGACGCCGCCAGGGCGTACCACTCGCGAAGCTCTCAGGCACGACGCAGAACGACATCCTCAAGGAGTACGTTGCGCGCGGCACGTACATCTACCCGCCGCGGCACTCGCTGCGGATCGTCACCGACATCTTCGCGTGGTGCGAGCGCGAGCTGCCGAACTGGAACACGATTTCAATCAGCGGGTATCACATCCGCGAAGCGGGATCGACGGCGGTGCAGGAGGTCGCGTTCACGTTTGCGAACGCGATCGCCTACGTCGAGGCCGCGCGCACGGCCGGACTCGATCTCGACCGGCTCGGCCAGCGGCTGTCGTTTTTCTTTGCGGCGCACAGCAACTTCATCGAGGAGGTCGCGAAGTTCCGGGCGGCACGCCGGCTCTGGGCCCACCTCATGAAGGACCGGTTCGGGGTGACCGACCCGCGTGCCCAGCAACTGCGGTTTCACACGCAAACCGGCGGCGTCACCCTGGCGGCCCAGCAGCCCGACAACAACATCGTCCGGGTCGCGGTTCAGGCGCTCGCCGCGGTCCTGGGCGGGACCCAGTCGCTGCATTGCAACGGCCGGGACGAGGCTCTGGCCCTCCCCACGGAAGAGGCGGCGCGGATTGCGCTGCGGACCCAGCAGATCATCGCGGCCGAGTCCGGGGTGGCCAATACGGTCGACCCCCTCGGCGGCTCATGGGCCGTCGAGCAGCGGACGGACGAGATCGAGGCGGAGGCCCGGGCGCTGATCGAGGCGATCGACAAGGCGGGCGGGACCCTGGCGGCCATCGAGAGCGGCCGGATCCAGCGCCAGATCCAGGATGCGGCCTACGCGACGCAGCGGGCGGTCGACTCGGGCGAGGCCGTCATCGTTGGGGTCAACCGGTATGTGACCGAGGAGGCCTCCTCGATCGAGCTCCTGCAAATCGATCCCGAGAGCGAACGGCGTCAGGCGGAGAGCGTGCGAAAGGTGCGTCAAAGCCGCGATTCGGCGGCCTGGCGGGGCGCATTGGGCGCTGTGGAGCGCTCTGCGCGGGATGGCACGAATCTCGTGCCATCCGTCATCGCTGCGGTCGACGCCCACGCCACGCTCGGCGAAATTGCCGATACTCTCCGGGGAGTGTTCGGCGAGCACCGTGAAATCAGCACCTGACGCCCCCCGCCTCCGGGTCGAACACCTCCGTACGGTGTTCCGCCTCGCGGACGGCCGCGAGGCCCCGGCCGTTGACGACGTGTCGTTTGCCATTCAGCCGGGCGAGACGCTCGGCCTCGTCGGCGAGTCCGGCAGCGGCAAGTCCGTCACTGCCCTCTCCATCGTCCGGCTGGTCCTGCCGCCGGGGCGCATCGCCGGCGGGCGCATCGAGCTCGAGGGCCGCAATTTGCTCGACCTCGCGGAGAAAGACATGCGAGCGGTCCGCGGCCGGAAGATCGGCTTCGTCTTTCAGGAGCCGATGGTCGCGCTCGACCCCGTCTACACGATCGGCTATCAAATCGAGGAGACGCTGGGCGTCCACGGGCTCGCGCGCGGCGCGGCCGCGAAGGCGCGGGCGGTGGAATTGCTCGCCGCGGTGCGGGTGCCTGATCCCGCCAGACGCGCGCGTGAGTATCCGCATCAACTGAGCGGCGGACTCCGCCAACGCGCGATGATCGCGCTCGCGCTTGCCGCCGAGCCGACGCTCCTCATCGCCGACGAGCCGACCACGGCGCTCGACGTGACGGTGCAGGCCGAAATTCTCGATCTGCTCGGCGAGATGCGGCGCGCGTTCTCGCTCTCGCTGCTGCTCATCACGCACGACCTCGGCGTGATCGCGACGCTCGCCGATCGTGTCGCCGTGATGTACGCCGGCCGGATCGTCGAGCAGGCGCCGGTGCAGCGGTTGTTCAGCGCGCCCGCGCATCCGTACACGCGCGGGCTACTCGCGTCGATTCCCGGCGAGCACGCGGGCAAGCACCTCACGTCGATCCCCGGCAGTGTGCCGGCGATCGGCCACGCACCGGCGGGCTGCGCGTTTTCCCCGCGCTGCGCCGAGCGCTTCGAGCCCTGCACGGCGCGCGCGCCGGAAATCACGAGTGTCGAGTCGTCGCACGACGTCCGCTGCTTTCTCAACGAGCCGGCGACACACCCAGTGGGCAAAGGCCGCGCGTGACGCCGCTTCTCGATGTTCGTCATCTCGTGAAGGAGTTTCCCGGACGCGGCGGACTCCTGAGCCGCGGCACGCCCGTGCGCGCGGTCGACGACGTCAGCTTTGCCGTCGCCGCGGGCGAGACATTCGGGCTCGTCGGCGAATCGGGCTCGGGGAAGACGACGACGGGCCGGTGCGTGCTGCGGTTGATCGAGCCGAGCTCCGGTGAAGTGCGGTTCAAGGATCAGGACGTGCTCGCGCTTGGATCGCGCGAGCTGCGTCAGGCGCGACGGCATCTGCAGATCGTCTTTCAGGATCCGTATTCGTCGCTCAACCCTCGGATGCGGGTCGGCGACATCGTGCGCGAGCCGCTGACGATTCACAAGATCGGTACGGCCGACGAGCGCGTCGCGCGGGTCCGCCAGCTTTTCGAGCTGGTCGGCCTCGAACCGGCGGATGCTTCGAAATATCCGCACGAGTTCAGCGGCGGCCAGCGCCAGCGCATCGGGGTGGCGCGCGCGATCGCGCTCGAGCCGTCGTTCGTGATCTGCGACGAGCCCGTCTCGGCGCTCGACGTGTCGGTCCAGGCGCAGGTGGTGAATCTGTTGCTCGATCTGCAGAAGCGGCTGGGCCTCACCTACCTCTTCATCGCACACGATCTCCGGCTCGTGCGGCAGATCTGCGATCGCGTCGCGGTGATGTATCGCGGCCGCCTCGTCGAGGTCGCCGCCGCAGAGCAGCTTTTTGCCTCGCCGTTTCACGCCTACACGAAAGCCCTGCTCTCCGCGATTCCGAATCTCAAACCTGGGCAGAAACTGGAGCGGATTGCGTTTGACGCGGCGAGCTTCAAGCGGGTCGACCTCAGAGAAATCGCCGAAGGGCATTACGCGGCAATCTAGGGCGTATGCTGATGGGTGGGCCCTCCGATGCGCGCCGGCATTGCCCTGTTCTTCGCGATGTCAGTCCTGACGCCGGCCGCGCGCCCGCTCGCCCAATCACCCCAGCCCGCGCCAGTGTTTCGCTCGAACGTCGAGCTCATCGAAGTCGATGTGGTCGTGCGAGACGAACACGGCCGGCCCGTCCGCGGCCTGACGAAAGACGACTTCAGGATTCTCGACAAGCAGACGCCGCAGCCGGTGGCCACGTTCGTCGAGGTCTCTCACGACTACCCCTCGCTCACGGTCACGCCCGGAGCGTCCACGGTCGTCGAGGACATCGCTGACAATCAGTCACCCCAGAACGAGCGGCTGCTCGTCGTCATCGTCGACGACATGATTCCGCGCGCCCTCCAGGAGCCGGCGAAGCGGCTGGCGACGCAGGTCGTCAATCGTCTCGGCCACGATGCGTCGATGGCCTTGCTCGTGACAAGCGGCACGGCGAGCGTCGAGCTCACGCGCGATCCGGCGCGTCTGCGCGCGGCGATCGATCAGATCGCCACGAAGGCGGCAAAGGGCCCGCGGGTACCGGAACGGCAAGGCGGCGACGTCAGCCAACCCTCGATGGGCGAGGTCTACACAATGGACCCGTCGGGCTGCCACTGGAGCACGCTCGAACGGGCGGCGCGGATGATCGCGCCCGAGGACGTCCGGCGCAAGGCGTTCGTGCTCGTCTCTCCCTCATGCGCGTTGCATGTCCGCATCGTCAACGGTGTGCCGATCACCGAGAACGGGCGCATCTACGTCGCGGCACTCGATGCGGTCGAGGCAATGCGCCGCGCCAAGGTCGCGCTGTACGCGCTGGATCCGCGCGGCGAGCGCGACTTCCGTCTTTCCGATTTCCCCAGCGTGGATCTCACGAGTCGATCGGACGGTGGAATGACGACCACCGACGCCGCAACACGCACGGCGAACGCCCGTCTCGATCCACAAAGTCAGCGGGATTTCATCAACGCGAGCTCGCTGAAAATGGACAGTCCGATCGTGCTCTCGCAGCAGCTCCTGCGGATGTTCAGCGAGGAGACCAGCGGCTTTGCGATCACGAACACGAACGACTTCGACGGCGGCATGAACCGCCTGGTCGAGGACTTCGACCACTACTATCTGCTCGGTTTCTATCCAACGGATTCGGCGCGCACCGGCTATCGACCGATTGAGGTGACCGTCAATCGCCCCGGCGTCACCGTGCGATACCGGCGAGGATACGAGCTCGGCCGCCGCGCCGAACCGCCAAAGAACAAGGATCCGCTCGTGGCCGTGTCCACGGGGGTGCTGCCCAAGACCGATCTCCCGCTGCGACTCTTCGCGGCGGCCGTGCCGGATGCGGTCAACCGGTCGCGCGAGCTGGTCGCGCTCGAGGTGCGGGCGCCTCGCGAGGCGTTCGCGGCGTCTCAACAGGACGATCTCAGTGTGACAGTGCTGGCGATCGACCTGCAGCGCAGCAAGGTCATCCGGAACCTGAAGGTCGAGCGGACGATCGACGTCACGTCCGCTCTGGCACGGACGACCGATTCGACCATTGCGTACACCGCGACGACATCAGTGGATCTGGCGCCTGGCACGTATCAACTTCGGGTCTCCGCGAAGAGCGCGCGCGTCCAGAAATCTGGCAGCGTCTACCTGACGGTTGACGTGCCGGCGAAGGCGGATGCGTCGATGGCCCTCGGAGGCATCGTGCTCGGCTACGCGGGTGACCCGGCGGCGCCGCCGACACCCTCGTCCGCGAGTGGCACAACTGTTGTGCCGTTCCAGCCGACGCTCGATCGCGCCTTCACGCCCGCCGACCTCTTGCGCATCTTTGCCTCGCTCGCCCGCAAGGGCACTCAGGCCGTGACCGGAAGGATCGAGCTGCTCGACAGCACAGGCACGATCGTTCACACGATGAACGTGCCCGCCGTTCCCGCATCAGCGGCGGGTCTGGACGTGACGCTGGGGCTCGCCGGACTCGCGCCTGGCGCCTACACGGTGCGCGTCACCGCGGCCGACGGCAAAGCCACGCTCGAGCGCTCCACAGGAATCAACATCAAATGACGCGAACGTCGATCGTCCTGCTGCTCGTCTGCAGCGGCGTGGCTGTTCGGCTGCACAGCCAGGCGCCCGCAAGGCCAGTCGTCGCGTCGATTTCCGGCAACGTCGTCGACGGGGTCACGCGCAGGCCGATTGCCGGCGCCGGGATCACGCTGACACCTGCGCACAGATCACCAGGACCGTGCGGCGTGTCGAACTTCGGCGACGGTCAGTTTCTGTGCGAGGTGTACGAGCCCGGCGATTTCGAGCTGAACGCGAGCTATCGCGGCTACGCCCTGGCCGGCTTCGGGATGCGCGCACCGGACGACGTCCAGCAGCCGTTCGACCTGGCCGCGGGCGAGCACGTGACCGGCGTCACGCTGCGCATGTGGAAAAACGGCGCCATCACCGGCCGCGCCCTGGATGCCACAGGCGAACCGATCGTGGGCGCAACAGTGTCGACGCTTACCGTGCTGCCAACCGGCGTCCACATCCTCACGCCGACCGCTCGAAGGAATGCCACCGACGACCGCGGAATCTACCGGATCGCCGACGTGCCGGCCGGCAATTACGTCATCGCCCTGACGCGAGGACCCTCATCGCCGTCACCGTCTTCACCGATCTTCTATCCGAATGTCGCGTCGCTAACGGCGGCCCGCGCGGTCACCGTCACGGCAGGCGCGGACGTCACCGGAATCGATTTTGCCGAGGCGCGGAAGCAAACGTTTGCCGTGTCGGGGCGGCTGTTGGGCCGCGCGGCCTCGCGACCGGCTGGGTACGAGTCACACCCGACCCTGATTCGCTTGCTCCCGGCTGACGCGCCTGACACACCGCCCGGCTTCGATGTCGCGGCCACCGACGTGTTCGCGCGAGTCGGCGGCGCCGGCGCGCGCGATCGGCAAGGAGCGTTCACGTTCACGAACGTGCCGCCTGGAAAGTACGTCGTCCGGATTGTCGACTATCCGGGGCCGACGTGGCCGAATATCGCGAGTCTCGGATACTGGATCATGAGCGCTCCTCACGCACCGGTGCCCGAGGGCGACACGATGTGGGCTGACGTGCCCGTCTCGGTGACAGACCACGATGTCACGGACCTCCCGATCGTGCTCCAGAAAGCAGCACGACTGAGCGGCCGCATCGTGTTCGAGGACGCCCCCGTGCCCCAGCCGCCGGGGGATGCGCCGATCTTTCTGGTGCGCGCGGACGGCCGCTATTACGGCGAGACGTCGTTCGGCGTCAGCGAGGCGAGCGGCGACTTTCATACCATCGGCGTGCCAGCCGGCCCGTACGTGCTCATGGCTTTTCCATCGATCTCGAACCCGCTCGGCTGGCGCTTGTCGTCGGTGCAGATCGGGGGCCGGAACGTCGCCGACTCGGCGTTTGAGATGGGCGCCGCCGACATCACGGACGTCGTCGTGACGATGCGGCTGCGGGCGAGCACGCTGTCGGGCTACGTGCGCGACTCATCAGGCGCGCCACGCTCAGACACGGCGCTCTTCGTCTTTTCGACAGATCGATCGCTGTGGCGCCCCCAATTGATCCCGCCCAGGACGAGCGTGCCTCGCGAGGTCCGTCCGAATCGCCAAGGTGTATACCGCATCGAGCTCCTGGACGGGGAGTACTACGTGGTCGCCACCGCCGAGTGGCCAAAAAACTGGCAGACGCCCGAGAGCCTCGCAGAGCTCGCGAAGACGGCGACGCGCGTCTCCATTGCGCCGCGCGAAACGAAGTCGCTGGACGTGACGATCAGGTACTAGGCGTCTTACGCGGCGCGCGTGACGTCTTTCTCGACTTGTCCGTCTCTCACGTAGATCACGCGGTGGGCGTGCGCGGCGATGTCGGCCTCGTGTGTGACGAGGACAATCGTGTTGCCGCCCTGGTGCAGCTTCGCGAAGAGGCCCATGATTTCCTCGCCGGTCTTCGAGTCGAGGTTGCCGGTGGGCTCATCGGCGAGCAGGATCGACGGGTTGTTGACGAGCGCACGTGCGATCGCGACGCGCTGGCGCTGTCCGCCGGAAAGCTCATTGGGCCGGTGGGTCTTTCGATCCAGCAGATCGACTTTGGCGAGGGCCTGATTGGCGCGGTCGGCGCGGTCCTTCCCCGTCACCCCGGCATAGACAAGCGGCAGCTCCACGTTGTGGAGCGCCGTCGCGCGCGGCAACAGGTTGAACGTCTGAAAGACGAATCCAATTTCCTCGTTCCGGATTCGCGCCAGCTCGTCGTCGTTCATCTGGCTGACCTGCTTGTCGTTGAGCAGGTAGCTGCCCTTCGTTGGCGTGTCGAGGCAGCCGATGAGGTTCATGAGCGTCGACTTGCCCGACCCGGACGGGCCCATGATCGCGACGTATTCGCCACGCTCGATGGCAATGGACACACCCCGGAGGGCGTGCACCTCTTCGGTGCCCATTTGGTAGGTCTTCCAGAGATCTTGCGTTTCGATAAGTGCCATAGGTTCTGGGGACTTGGCTGGAGGTCCAGGAGACCAATCCTGCCTCGCGAGGTCCGCCGACGGACCCCATGAGGATACGCGATTCAGACGCGGGCTGTTCCCGAACGGTTGGCGTGGCAGCCCGATCAGGATTCGAGGGCTTCGTACTCGCCCTTGAGCCGCGCCACGACATTCGGATCCGCGAGCGTCGTCATGTCCCCGAGGGCCTTGCCTTCGGCGATGTCGCGCAGCAGCCGGCGCATGATCTTGCCCGAGCGGGTCTTGGGCAGATCGGCCGCGAACAGAATCTGATCGGGCCGTGCGATCGCGCCGATCTTCTTGACGACGTGATCCTTGAGCTCGTCGATGAGCGCGGGGCTCGGCGTGTTGCCTTCCTTGAGCGTCACGAACGCCGCGACCGCCTGCCCTTTGATCTCGTGCGCCTTGCCCACGACCGCGGCTTCCGCGACCTTCGGGTGATCGACGAGGGCGCTCTCGACTTCCATCGTCCCGATGCGATGCCCCGCGACGTTGAGCACGTCGTCGACGCGGCCGAGCAGCCAGTAGTAGCCGTCCTTGTCGACGTGCGCGCCGTCGCCGGTGAAGTAGATCCCGTCTTTCCACTTGCTCCAGTACTGCTGCACGAAGCGCTCGGGATCGCCGTAGATGCCGCGCAGCATGCCCGGCCACGGCGCCGTGAGCGCGAGCAGGCCGCCGCCTTCGGTGACGCGCTCGCCTCGCGCGTTTCGAACCTCGGCGGAGACGCCCGGGAACGGCTTCGTCGCCGAGCCGGGCTTGAGCGGCGTGATGCCTGGCAACGCGGTGATCAGAATGTGTCCCGTTTCCGTCTGCCACCACGTGTCGACGATGGGACACCGCTTGTGCCCGATGTGTTCGTGGTACCACATCCACGCTTCTGGATTGATTGGCTCGCCGACCGATCCGAGCAGGCGCAAGCTCGAGAGATCGCGGCCCGCGGGCCAGTTCGTGCCCCAGCGCATGAACGCGCGGATCGCCGTCGGCGCGGTGTAGAACACCGTCACGCCGTAGCGCTCGATCAGCTCCCAGAAGCGATCCTTCTGCGGCCAGTCGGGCGCGCCTTCGTACATCAGCACCGTCGCGCCGTTCGAGAGCGGCCCGTAGACGACGTAGCTGTGACCGGTCACCCAGCCGAGATCCGCCGTGCACCAGTAGACGTCCTCGTCGCGCAGATCGAACACCCAGCGGGTCGTCGCGTAACACCCGACGAAATAGCCGCCGGTCGTGTGGACGATGCCCTTGGGTTTGCCGGTAGTGCCGGACGTGTAGAGGATATAGAGCATGTCCTCCGCGTCCATCGGCTCGGGCGCGCAAGCCGCGCTCGCGTCCTGCATCAGCTCGTGGTACCAACGATCGCGGCCGTCCTGGACGTGCACCGGAAACTCGTTGCCTCGGTCGCGACGCACGAGCACGACGTGCTGGATCGACGGGGTCTCTTTCAACGCCTCGTCGGCCATCTTCTTGAGCGGGACGAGCTGGCCGCGGCGGTAGCCCCCGTCGGCGGTGACGAGCACCGACGCCTGCGCGTCGTTGATGCGATCGCGCAGCGACTCGGCGCTGAAGCCACCAAAGACGACGCTGTGCACGGCGCCGATGCGCGCGCAGGCGAGCATCGCGATCGCGAGCTCAGGGATGAGCGGCAGGTACAGCGCGACGCGATCGCCCTTCTTGACGCCGAGCCCTTTCAGCACGCTCGCGAACTGGCAGACCTGGCGATGCAGATCGAAGTAGGTCAGCGTGCGGCGATCGCCCGGCTCGCCTTCCCAGATGATCGCGGCCTTGTTGCGGTGCGCGGTGCGGACGAAACGATCGAGACAGTTCGCGCTGATATTGAGCGTGCCGCCGACGAACCACTTCGCGTACGGCGGCGTCCACTCGAGCGTCTTGGTCCACGGCGTCATCCACTCGAGCTCGGACGCAAACGTGGCCCAGAACGCTTCCGGATCGGCCGCGGCCCGGCGATAGACGTCAGGATCGTTCGCCCGCGCACTGGTGCGCCATTCCGCCGACACGGGGAAGGTGCGGGACTCCTTGAGAAGGGCGTCGATCTCAGGATTGGACACGGTGAGGACTCAATAGCACGTGGAAGTCCGGAACTTCAAGAGCACGTGACGTCCGGGACCTCACGGGCATTCGAAGTCCGGACCTCAAGAGACTCTTGAAGTCCGGACCTCAGGCGTTCTCGCCGCCGCTAGATCGTCGGCGGAGCCGGCGGCGCCGCGGCCGGCGGCAGCTTCTTCTTGAAGAAGGCCATGCCAAGCAGACCACCGAGCAACCCAAAGATCGCGTACACCGGCAGGCAGATCGCGGCCTGCAGGAGCGCGATGCCGCCGCCGGTCGTGAGCCGGGTGACCAGGTCGCGCGCTTCCGGGGGAACGTCAGGATTCGCCTCGAGCGCGCGGCGGATTTGCTCCTGCCACAGCGGGCCGGTGACGCTCAGGAACAGCTGACCGACGAGGACCGTGATGATGGCGCCGACGAGGCCCGCGACGAGACCGCCAAGGGCCGCGTCACCCGCTTCGATCGGATCGGGCTGAGCCTGCTGCTGCAGATAGGCCGTGAGCACCCCGCCCGCGACCACCCACAAACAACAACAGAGGTTGGCTGCACTGACAAACGGCAGCGACGACAAGACACCGATGAACAGACCACCAAGCAGCGCTGGCTGGAACCGCTTCATCTGGACCTCTCAGGTCTGGTTAGTCGTAATACTCCCGCCCCAAGTGCGTGATGAGCTCTTCGCCTCTCATGTGCCGTAGCGTGTTCTTGAGCTTCATGTGCTGGATGAACAGGTCGTGCTCCGGATACACGCTCGGCGCGTGCATCGGGCTCTTGAAGTAGAACGACAGCCACTCCTGGATCCCCGAATAGCCGACGCGCTTCGCGAGGTCGAGGAAGAGCGCGACGTCGAGCACGATCGGCGCGGCCAGAATGCTGTCGCGGCAGAGGAAATTGATCTTGAGCTGCATCGGATAGCCGAGCCAGCCCACGAGATCGATGTTGTCCCAGCCCTCTTTGTTGTCGCCGCGCGGCGGATAGTAGTTGATGCGCACGACGTGGTGCAGGTCGCTGTACAGGTCCGGATACAGGCTCGGCTGCAGGATGTAGTCGAGAACGGATTTCTTGCTCTCTTCCTTCGTCTTGAACGACTCGGGATCGTCGAGCACCTCGCCGTCGCGGTTGCCGAGGATGTTCGTCGAGTACCAGCCAGCGACGCCGATGAGCCGGGCCTTGAGCCCCGGCGCGATGATCGTCTTGATGAGCGTCTGGCCGGTCTTCAGATCCTTGCCCGCGAGCGGCGAGCCGGTCTGCTGAGCGAGCTCGAGCAGCGCGGGAATATCCGCCGAGAGATTCGGCGCCGCGTTCGCGTACGGAATACCTTCCTTGATCGCCGCGTACGCATAGATCATGCTCGACGGGATCGACGGATCGTTCGCTTCGAGCGCTTTCTCGAACGCAGCGACCGACTGGTGCGCCGGCGATTCCGTCAGGTAGATCTCGGTGCTCCCGCACCACACCAGCACGAGCCGGTCGAGCTTGTTGTCCGCCTTGAACTTGCGGATGTCCGCGATCAGCTGCTCGGCCAGGTCGCGCTTGTTCTTGCCCTTCTTGACGTTCGGGCCGTCGAGCCGCTTGACGTACTGGCGGTCGAACACCGCCGGCATGGGCTTGACCGCCGCCAGCTCGTCCTTGATTTGGTCGAGGATGCCAGCTTCGAGCACGCCCGCGGTCTTCGCGGCCTGGTAGCAGTCGTCGTCGAAGATGTCCCAGCCGCCGAACACGAGCTGATCCAGACCGGCGAGCGGCACGATGTCGCTGATGGCCGGCGACCGTCCTTCGGTCCGCTTGCCCAGCCGGATCGTGCCCATTTGCGTAAGCGATCCGATGGGCTTTGCCAAGCCCTTCCGGATCGCCATGATGCCGGCGATCGTTGTCGTGCTGACGGCCCCAAGTCCGACGAGCAACACGCCCAACTTGCCGCCGGCGGGAGCGATAGGTAAACCCTTGGTCACGGCGGAAAACTATATCATTCGAGTTGCGAAGTGCCGGGTGCAGTCCCGGGTGCTGGCTGCGACGATGCTCAAGTTGCGCGCGGGTCCCTCACCCTATCAAACCGCCGTTGCCATGGTCGGCGCGCGGGCGGGCGATCGCGTGCTCATAATTGGCGCCGACGATGCGGATCTGGCGGCACATGTCGCGCTCGTGACGGGCCTCTCCGGCGACGTCCAGCTGGCCGATCACACGCCCGGCGCCGCGGCGCGCGTCGAGGCTGCCGTACGGCGCGTCGGCGCGCTCGTGGAATTCGCCGAGGCGCCGCCGACCAGACTGCCTTTCGACCCGGCCACGTTCGATGCCGTCGTTATCAACCAGCGGCTCAGCGTGATCCCTGAATCCGACCGCCTCGCTGCCGCGACCGAAGCCATCCGCGTCGCGCGCCCCGGCGGCCGCATCGTCGTCATCGAAGCCGGACCGCAAGAGGGATTCTTTGCGCGCTTCTCCAAACCGCGAACGGTCATGCCAGCCGCGGACGTCCAGGCGATCCTCACCGCCGCCGGTTGCAGGGCGACGAGAGTGCTCGCGGAAACGGGCGGGGCGGTCTATGTGGAAGGACTCGTGCCGCGGGAACAAGTTAGAAGTTAGAAGTTCGAAGTATGAAGTTAGAAGTTCGGAGTGCACGCGGTCACTCTGAAACTTCAAACTTCGAACTTCAAACTTGATCGCCTATCTAAGACACGTCAAGTGTCTTCCCCCGTCGATCCCAATCGTGTCCCCCGTCATCCAGGCTGACGAGGGCGACACCAGGAACGCGATCAAATCCGCGATCTCCTCGGGCGTTCCCGTGCGCCCCAGCGGATGCGTCGTCGTCGATCGCTCGAGGAACGACGCGTACTTCGTCTCGTCCATGCCGCTGCGGCGGTGCAGGTTGGTGACGACGACTCCGGGGTTGACGGCGTTGACGCGGACACCCCGCGGCGCGAGATCGAGCGCGGCGCAACGCGTCAGTTGATCGACCGCCGCTTTGCTCACGCAGTAGGACAAGACCCCCGGGAACGCGCGTGTACCGGCAACGCTCGAGACGTTGACGACGGCGCCGCGCCGTTCGGCAAGCGATGCTGCCGCCTGGCGAATCAGGCGAAACGGCGCGCGGACGTTGACGTCCATCATCGTGTCCCATCCGGCATCGTCGGTCTCGACGACGCCGCCGCTCGCGATGATGCCGGCAGCGTTGACGAGCGCGTCGATGCCGCCCCCAGCGGCGAGCGCTCGATCGACGATGCGGGCTGGACCCTCGTCGGAGGTCACGTCGGCCGCCAATGGCACCGCTTTCGCGCCAGCCCGCTCGATTTCGCCGCAGACGTCACTCAGCGCACGCTCGTTACGGCCCACGGCCAGGACCAGAAAACCGTCGCCGGACAGCTTCAGCGCAGTCGCGCGGCCGATTCCGGAGGATGCGCCGGTCACAATCGCTGTTCTGCTCATGGACGGAGTGTATGAGATCAGGCCCCAGGGAAAAGGCCCAAGGCCACTGCGGATCAAGTTGGAGCGGTCCCTGAAGCTTGAGGCCTGAGGTCTGGAGCCTGGGACCTGGGACCTGAGGCCTGGGGCCTGGGGCCTGGGGCCTGAAAAGACTCTTCCAGGTCCTGCAGAAATGTCAGCGACCGACCGAAAACGTAACCGAGTACTCCGAAAGTGCGGGTTGTTCCGGTCGGTCCCACACACGACGAAGTCTTTTCCCTGGACGAGGTCGCCCGTGCGGCTCGGGTTCTCTCGAGCCACCTGCGGCAGTGGCTGGAGGAGCAATCCATCCCAGCCGCGAACGGGTTTCTGAGCCGGGAAGACGCAGTTCGAGCGGTGCGGCACCTACGCGGAGGGCCGGAGGCAGGTCCGGCTCCCCGCGCCCCCTTGACGCTGCTGCCCAAGCGGCGTCGCAAGGCGGGCGCCTCGCTCGTGCTTTCCGGACTCCTCCATGGGGCCATGCTGGTCCTGCTGCTGACGCTCGCGTCCCTGGGGCTGCTGAACTCGGTGGACACCGAGCAGACGGTGGTCAATCCGACCCCAGTTCGCCTGGTGTTCCTGATGAGCCCTGGACCTGGCGGCGGAGGGGGCGGAGGCGGCTTGAAAATGCCGGCGCCGCCTCCACCGGCCGAGCGTAAGGCGCCGCCGAAGGTCGAGCCCAAGCCCAAGAGCCCGGTGCCGCCGGTCAAGAAGGTCGCCGCGCCGCCACCGGTCACCACACCCACGCCGACACCGACGCCGATCGTGACGCCACCCGTGCCGATCCCCCGTGTCGAGCAGCCACCTCCAACGGCCACGCCGGAGCCGCCGAGGTTCATGCCGCCCCAGGCAGTTCAGGCGCCCGTGGTCCCGCAACCGGCCGATAAGGTCGACACCCCCGGCACGCTGGGCCCGGCCTCGCCCTCGACGTCCAGCAACGGACCTGGGACGGGCGGAGGTGTCGGAAGCGGCTCGGGTGTCGGGATTGGCGAAGGACGCGGCGGCGGGATCGGTTCCGGGTCGGGCGGGGGCACGGGCGGTGGCCCGTACCAGCCGGGCAGCGGCGTCGCACCACCAGTGCTGTTGAGAGAAGTCCGGCCCGGCTACACCGACGAGGCACGGCGCCGATCGATCGAGGGCGACGTGCTGCTCGAAATCGTCGTGAAGCAGGACGGCTCGGTCGGCAACGTCCGCGTCACGCGCACTCTCGGCGCCGGCCTCGAGCAGAAAGCGATCGACGCGGTCCGCCAATGGCGCTTCGGCCCGGCCCGCCGCCAGGGCCAGCCAGTGGACGTTGTCGTGGAGGTCTCGGTGGAATTCAAGTTGAGGTAAGGGGTCAGATCTCTTTTCCACAGAAAGTGCGTTTTTGGGGACAGGAGTCCAACAGATGGAGTGGATGTTGATCGCGGTGAGTGTAGTGTCGCTCGTCATCGCGACGGCGATGAGCGTCGTCGCCTGGAAACTCGCGCGGGACAGCCGGCAGCGCTCGGCCGCGCGCGTCGAAGCGCTCGAAGAGCTCGCGTTCGGCGATCTGGCCGAGGAGGCCGGCGGACTCGTGCCGGCGCTCGCCTCGGGTCCCTCCGCGCCACCCGCCCGGCCGATGTTGACCATGCCGAAGCCGCCGGCGCCGGTGTCGGCGCGATTCACCACGCTCGACGCCGGGGAGCGCGACGCGCCGGCCGCGCCGTCGTGGGACGCGCCAGCCGCGCACGACGACGAGGCAGACGCGCTCTTTGCGTCGCGGGACCAGCACGCGCCACGCGGACGCTGGCTCGCGCTCGTGGGCGTGGCGGCGATGATGGCGCTCGGCGCCGGCACCGTCTACGCGCTCCACACGCCGGGCGCATTTTCACTGTCCGGCATCAACATTCCGTCGAGCGATCGTCCGATCATCAACCGCCCGCTCGAGCTGATGTCGCTGCGCTACTCGACGGACGAGCCCGGCTTCTTCACGGTGAGCGGCCTCGTGCACAACCCGCTCGGCGCCCCGTCGCTGCGCGGCGTCAGCGCCGTGGTGTATCTCTTCGACGAGCAGGGCCAGTACGCCGGCAACGGTCGCATCGCGCTCGACGTGTCGACGCTCGATCCCGACATCGACTCGACGTTCATGCTGCGCGTCAAGATCACGGGGCCGGTCTCGCGCTATCGCGTCGGGTTCCGCTTCCCGGACGGCGCGGTCGTCGCGCACATCGACAAACGTCCCGACGCATCCGCCGGCCGCCCCGGCGCGCAGAAATCCGAACAGCAACCGATGGAGGGATCGTGAACACGCTCGCCCGGCTCAGCAGAATCTCGCTCTTCGTCATCGGCGCGATTGCGCTCCTGACGGCTGCGCCGGCTGGCCAGGAGCGCCCGACCGGTCAGGGATTCTCGTTCAAGACGGGCGTCGATCTCGTCAACGTCAGCGTCACGGTCACCGATCGCAGCGGACGGTTCGTCGGCGGCCTCAAGCGCGAGGACTTCGTCGTCTATGAAGACGGCAAGCCGCAGGAGATCTCGCAGTTCGACGCCGATCGCGTGCCGGTGAGCCTCGGGATCGCGCTCGACACGAGCGGCAGCATGATCGGCGAAAAGATCGTCGCCGCGCAGGCCGCGCTCAATCGCTTTCTCGTCGACCTGCTCGGCGCGCAGGACGAAGTGTTTCTCTATCGCTTCGACAGCCGGCCCGATCTCGTGTCGCCATGGACCAAGGATCGCCGCGCGGTCGGCCAGCAGCTCGGCTCGGTGAAGCCGATGGGCGGGACCGCGATCTACGACACGGTCGCCGAGGCGATTCCGCTCGCGCAGTCGGGCGGCAACAAGAAGAAGGCGCTCGTCGTGATCTCCGACGGCAACGACACGAGCAGCCACACGCGCGTCCCGCAGCTGCAGCAGGTCATCCGCGAATCCGAAGTGCTGGTCTACGCCATCGGGATCGACGCGTCGAGCAGCGGCGACTACTCGAGCCACCCGTCGTCATCGACGTCCAAGCCATCATCGCCCTCTTCGCCGCCAGGGGCACAGCCGGTACCGGCGCCGTTTCCCGGCGCGCCGCGGCCGCAGGCGTCCGCGCCGAAGCCCGCGCCGCCACCGTCGCAATCGTCATCACGTCGCACCAGCTCGAGCTCGGTCGATCGCGTGAATCCGGACGCGCTGCGCGCGCTCACCGACGAAAGCGGCGGCCGCACCGAGATCATCGTCTCGCCGAAGGATCTCGATCCCGCGACGTCCGGTATCGCCGACGAGCTGAGCCGGCAGTACTTCCTCGGCTACATCTCGCCGGCGCCGAAGGACGGCAAGTGGCACACGATTGACGTGCAGCTGCGCAAAGGCGGGTACCTCGTGCGCGCCCGCAAGGGCTTCATCGCAAGCTAGAAAGCGGGCGGGAGCGTCCTCTGCGCCTGTCCTCCCTCGGTTCCACCGCCGCGCCACCCCGCGCGATTCGCTCGGCTGGTCAACATCCCGCGCCCTGGTACCGCTCTTGCTGTCTTCGACGATAGAGATGTCCTCGCCCCTGCCTGGGGCTGTCCCGTGTCGAGACAATTGATCGTCGCGTCGTTCCTCATCGTCACGCTCGCGTTCCCTCTTCGTGTGTCCGCGCAGATCTCCGACGAGCGCCTCGGGACCGCGGCGATCACGGCGGTGCGCGGCTACTCGTCGCTCACGATTTTCGACGACATCACCGTCACGGTGAGCGATCGTGCGATCACGCTCACCGGTGCAGTCACCGCACCCTACAAGCGCGACGAGATCTGCGCGCGTGTTGCGAAGATCGACGGCGCGCGCAGCTTGACGGACAACATCCGCGTGCTCCCCGTCTCGCCGACCGACGCGTCGTTGCGCATTCGCATCGCGCAGGCGATCTACACCAATCCCGCGTTCTGGCACTACGCCGCGATGGCGATCCCGCCGATCCACATCATCGTGGAGCATGGCCACGTCGAGCTCACCGGCGTCGTCAACAACGAGACCGAACGCACGCTGGCATACGCGCTCGCGCAGGTCGATGGCGCGATGAGCGTGAAAAACGACCTCAAGCGCGACGCGCGATAGCCGGCCGCGTGGGCTCACCCGGTGTCTAACCCACCGGACAGACTGACCCGATACAATTGCCCGAAGCCTCATGAAACCGCTCGCCGGCGCGATCGGCCTGTTCGGCCTCCTCGCCGTCCCCCTGCTGGGGCAGGTCTACGTGCCGCCCGGCGGCGTGCTGCCCATGAAGGGCATGTCGCCGGTGCGCATGACGACCGTGCCGTATTCCGGCCCGGCCGTCGTCATCGGCCAGATTGTCGATGCCGCGACGGGGCGCGGCGTCTCGCACGCCATCGTGCACCTCGAGGGGCAAGGCACGGAGATCACGCGCCTCGCCGACACCAGCGGCCGCTTCTACGTCGTCGGCCTCGGCGGCGGCGACTACTCGATCAACGCGACGAAGACCGGCTACTTCGATGGCTCCTACGGCCAGCGCCGCGTCGGAGGCGAAGGGCTGCCACTGTCGATGCTGGAGCACCAGTGGGTGTCCGACTTGAAGATCGCGCTGTGGCGGCCCGCGGTGATCGGCGGACAGATCACGGACGAAGCGGGCGAGCCGCTGATCGGCGTGCGCGTCGAGGCGCTGCGCAAGCAGTACCAGGGCGGCGCGCTGCAGCTCGTGCCGTGGATGACGACGGTCACCAACGATCAAGGCGACTACCGCTTGTCGAAGCTCCTGCCCGGCGACTACGTGATCTCGGTGCCGTCGACGGTCGGGAGTGTGCCCGACTTGAATGCGATACGTATCGTGACCGGTCCGACTGAGGCACCAGTGCCGGACAACGACGCGATGCTCGCGATGCAGGACGTGCTCTCGCAAGCGCAAAACATCCGGACTGACGCGAGCGGCGCCTACACACTCGTCCGCGGCCTGCAGAGTCCGCCGCCGCCGCTCGGCGCGTCGCGGGCCGAGACGTACGCGACGACGTACTTCGGCGGCGCGTCGGTGCCTTCGGGCGCACTCACGTTGAGCGTGCGCACGGGTGAAACGCGGCTCGGCGCCAGCGTGCAGCTGCGGCCGGTGCCGCTCGGCGCGATCTCTGGAACCGTCACCGGACCCGCCGGCCCGCTCCAGAATCAGGCGCTCCGCCTCGTCGCTGCCGGCGAAAGCGATCTCGGGTTTGGTCATGAAACAGCGGTCACTCGAACCAATATCGACGGCACGTTCGCGTTTCCAGAAGTGCCGCAGGGCGACTACATCATCGAGGCGTCGACCAACGCGGCGTTCCGTCTCGGCATCGTCACCGGTGACGCGGACGAACCGGGCAACCGGAAGGTCACGGGACTGTTCGCGACAGTGCAAGAGGCCGAGGACTCCGACAGGCCGGCGCTGTGGGGACGCGCGCGCCTCACGCTCGCCGGGCGCGACGTCACCGACGTGAAGATCGACATGGAGCCCGCAGTCACTGTCAGCGGGCACGTGATCTTCGAGGGCGCCTCCGCCAAACCGCCCGAAAAGATCGGTGAGCACTTCTGGCTCGAGGCCACGCCGGTGGGCGGGCCGGCCGATCCTTCACATCACGCGAAGATCGACGACGACGGCGCGTTTGTGATCCGCGGTCTGGCGCGCGGCGAGTACTTCCTCCGCCCGAGCTCGCCGCCACCAGGCTGGTACATCAAGGCCGTGATGTCCGCGGGACACGATCTGCTCTCGTGGCCGCTCGACCTCTCGTCGATCGGCGACGTCGACGATCTCGAAGTGATCTACACCGACAAGCCGACGGAGATCGGCGGCGTCGTGTACAACGCGGTGCGCGCGCCCGTCCCTGGCGCAACGATCGTGATCTTCCCGGCCGAGTCGTCGTACCGCGGCACGGCCGGCCAGCATCCCGATCGCGTGCGCGCGACTCGCGCGACGAACGCCGGCGGCTTTCATGTCGTCGCGCTGCCGGCGGGTGACTACTACATCGCCGCGATTGATGAGTCCGCGGCCGACGCGTGGCAGGATCCACGGCGGCTCGATGTGATTCGCGCCGGCGCCAAGCGCATGACGCTCAAAGCCGGCGACCACGTGCCCATCGACTTGCAGCTCATCACGCGGCGGTAGGCTCGCCGCGAGGGCCGCGCTCGTCTAAACATTCGACGAACACCGGGCGTAACCAGCAACAGCCGCAAGCGGTCGAAATAACTGATATCAAGGATGGTATGAGGCGACGCACTCCCCCCCTCGCACTCGTGGTCGGCGCATTCATCGTCACCGCGGCCCTGGCCGTCGGCCTGCGCGCACAGGGCCAGCAGCAGGGCCAGACGGGCCGCGGCGGCGCGCAAGGCACGACGCAAGGTCAGCAGGGCCAGCGCGGCGCCGGTCAAGGCCAGGCCCAGGGCGCGCAGTCGTCGCAGCCCGCGCGCGACACCACCACGCAGCAGCAAACGCCCGCCACCGGCATCATCGCGGGCGCCGTCACGATCGAAGGCGGCGGGACGCCGGTGCGGCACGCGCGCGTCACGCTCACCGGCGCGGGCCTGCGCCCGAGCCGCACCGCCACCACCAACGACCAGGGTCAGTTCTCGTTCCCGCAGCTCCCCGCCGGACGATTCACGCTCAGCGCGTCGAAGCCCGGCTACGTCGACATCTCCTACGGCGCGAAGAAACCCGGGCGGCCAGGCACACCGATCACGCTCGCCGACGGCGAGAAGCTCGACAAGATCAACGTCCACCTGCCCAAAGGCAGCGTGCTCACCGGCGTCGTCGTCGACGAGAACGGCGAGCCGTCGCCGGGCACGCAGGTGCGCGCGATGCGCGTCGTGATGCGCACCGGTGAGAAGACGCTGCAGCAATCGGGATCGGACACGACCGACGATCGCGGCGTGTATCGCATCTACGGCCAGCAGCCCGGCGACTACATCGTGAGCGCGGTGCCGCGCAACGCCGGGCTCGGCGATCTGCGACAGACGATGGCGGCCGAGATCGAATCGCTGCTTCAGCAGGCGCAGGCCGCGGGCGCGACACCGGGCGCGCCGGGCGGAGGGGGTCAGGGCGGTGGTGGACGAGGTGGTGGGCGCGGCGGCCAGCAGGGGCTCGGCCCGCTCCAGAACTTCGTCAACGGTGGCGGCGGCGGACGCGGCCAGCAGTTTCTCGATCAAGCCAACGCACTGCAGCAGCAGTTGCAGCAACAGGATCAGCAGCAGACGGTCGCCTACGCGCCGGTCTACTACCCCGGCACGATCTCGCCGGGATCCGCGACGACGCTCACGCTCGCGGTCGGCGAAGAGCGAGGTAACGTCGACTTCCAGCTGCAGATCGTGCCGACGGCGCGCGTCGAGGGCACGATCAGCAGCCCGACCGGATCGATCCCGCAGGGCGTGCAGATTCAGATCACGCCGATGGGCCAGGCGAACATGCTGAACATGCCCGGCATGAACACGAACATGACGCGCGTGAATCAGGACGGCCATTTCATCTTCAGCGGCATCACGCCGGGCCAGTACACGATCTCGGCGCGCGCGGCGATTCGATCGCAGAATCAATCCGAAGAAGCCGTCACGCAGCAGCAACAGCAGACGCAGCAGCAAGCGCAGGGACGGGGCGCGCCAGCCGGCCGCGGCGGCGCGGGCTTCGGCCGCGGCGGCGTCGTGTCGCAGGTCCTGTGGGCGTCGACCGACATCACGGTCGGCGGCCAGAACATGAGCGATGTCGTGCTCAATCTGCAGCCGGGCATGACGGTGTCGGGCAACGTGACGTTCGTCAGCAGCGCGATCGCGCCGCCCACCGATCTCACACGCGTGCGCGTGACGCTGCAGGCGCGCGGTGCGCAGACGATGGAGATGGGCGGCATTCCGCCCGCGCAAGTCGACGCGAACGGACATTTTTCGATCATGGGCGTGCCGCCGGGCCAGTACATGCTGCAGGCGAACGCCCCGGCGGGGGGCGGCCAGAGCGCCCAAGGCGCCGCGGGTGGCGGCGGTGGACGCGGCGGCGGTGGAGCGGCAGTGGCCGGTCAGACGACCGCCGGCTGGACGCTCAAGTCCGCGGTCGTCGGCGGCCGCGACTCGCTCGACTTCCCGCTTGTCGTCCAGCCAAATAACGACGTCAGCGGCGCCGTGCTCACGTTCACCGATCGCACGCAGGAGCTCTCGGGCACGTTGCAGGACTCGACGGGCCGCCCGACGTCCGATTACACGATCATCATTTTCCCGGCGGACAAGAACTACTGGATGCCGCAGTCACGCCGGATCCAATCCTCGCGCCCGAGCACGGATGGCAAGTACTCGTTCCGCGGCCTGCCGCAGGGCGATTACCGGCTCATCGCCGTCACCGACGTCGAGACCGGCGAGTGGTACGACCCGGCGTTTCTGACTCAGCTGGCCGGGGCCGCGATGCCCATCAGCCTCACCGAAGGCGAGAAAAAGGTGCAGGATCTGCGACTGGCCGGGGGCGGACAGTAAGAATCGCCACTCCGGGCATTTAACAAATTTTTTGCGTTTTCCGGCCGTCAGGACCACCAACATGGTGGCATGACCCACCTGCGATCCACTGTTCGTCTCAGCACCATCGTCGCCGCGCTCGCCTTCACGGCCATCATCTCGGCGCAAGGTGGCGGCGGCGGTGCACAAATCCTGGTCGATCAGGTTCGCGCGGTCGGCCCGCAGCTTCCCGCACAGGGCGGCGTCGCGATGGGCGCCGTGCAACAGAACGGCAGCGGCACGATCGTCGGACAGATCGTCGACGCCGACAGCGGCAAGCCGATCCCCGGCGCGATCGTGACGATCGGCGGCGCGGCGGCGCCGCAGGCCGCGCCCGCGCAAGGGCGCATCCAATTCGCGCAACCCAGCGGTGGCGGACCCCTCACGATCGGTGGGCCCGGACAGAACCCGCGCGTGCTCTCCGATGGCGACGGACGCTTCGCGTTCCGCAGCCTGCCGAAAGGCGCATACAACTTCACCGCGCAGAAGCCCGGCTTCGTCGACGGCGCGTACGGCCGCTTGCGGCCTGGCGGCTCGTCGCAGTCGGTCGATCTCGCCGACGGCGAGAATCGCGGCGACGTCAAGGTTCGGCTGTTCAAGTTCGCGTCGATCAGCGGCATCGTCGTCGATGAAAGTGGCGAGCCGATCGTCGGCGCGCAGATTCGCGCGCTCCGGCGGAGCCTCACGGCCGGACGCCGCATGCTCAGCGCCGTCAACGCGACGGCCCAGACCGACGACCGCGGCATGTATCGGCTCGGCAATTTGATCCCGGGCGAGTACATCATCGCCGCGCCCAACGTGCAGACGAGCACGCCGGCGAACTTCCAGCTGCAGGGCGGGCTCTCCCCTGATCTGGTCTCGACGCTCTCCTCGCCGGGCGGTGGCCTCTCGCTCAACACGGGCGGATCGCCCGTCACGCCGGACGGCAAGTTCCTTCTGCAGAACAACAACGGCCGCACGATCACACCCGCACAGCCAAACGGGCGGCTGATGGTCTACGCGACGCAGTACTACCCGACCGCCGCGTCGACGCAGCAGGCGACCGGCATCACCGTGAGGTCGGGCGAAGAGCGCGCCGGCGTGGACATGCAGCTGCGGATGGTGCCGGCGCTCAACATCACCGGTCATCTGATGATGCCCGACGGCCCCGCAGTGAACTGGGGCGTGCACCTCGTGCCGGGTGATACGAGCGATCTCTCGGCGGATCCTGATGTCGCGACGTCGATCACGAACGGCGACGGCGAGTTCGCGTTCCTCGCCGTGCCCGCCGGACAGTACGTGATTCAGACCGTGCGCGTACCGCGGCCCGGCCCGGGGGCCGGCGCGCAGACACTGGTGTTCAGCACGGGCGGCGGCGGGGGCACCATCGCGTTCTCGAGCAACGTGAGCGTGTCGTCGAGCAACGGCACACCCCAGCCAGCACCGCTGCCGACGGATCCCACGCTCTGGACGGCGACGCCGATCGCGCTGGGCAACGACGACATCAGCGACCTCACGATCAGCCTGCGTTCGGGCTTCAAGGTCTCAGGCCGCGTCGAGTTCCAGGGATCCGCGGAGCGCCCGCCTGCCGATCGGCTCGTGCAGATTCCCGTGACCGTCGAGCCGGCGGATGGCAGGCAGAAGACGCAGAGCCTCCCGGGCCGCGTCGACGCGCAAGGCAACTTCACGACGATGGGCATGCTGCCGGGCAAGTACTTCGTGCGGATTGGCGGCGCGCCCAGCGCTTGGACGTTCAAGTCGGCGGTGCTCGGCGGCACCGACGTGTCCGAGACGCCGATCGAGATTGAGGATCGCGACATCGGCGGGATCGTTGTGACGTTCAACGACACGCCGACGGATTTGCGCGGCACGGTGAAGAGCGCGGACGGGGTGGCGGACGACTCGTCGGCGGTGGTCGTGTTTCCGTCCGACAACCGGGCATGGATGGACTACGGCATCAACCCGCGCCGCGTGCGCATCGCGCGGACGAGCAAGACCGGCACGTACTCGTTCGGCGCGCTGCCGGCGGGCGACTACTACGTCGCCGCGTTCAGCGAGGAGTTTGCGGGAGAGTGGCAGGATCCGCGCTTTCTCGATCAGTTGTCGCGCGGCGCGGCGCGCGTGACGCTCAACGACGCCGAGAAGCGTACTCAGGATCTCACCAGGCTGAACGCGCGGCCCGGCGGCGCGCCCGCACCCGAGCCGGCGGTCATCGACGAAACCGCGTTGGGCGGACCGTACGTCCCGGAGATCGATCAGCTGACGCAGCAGACTCAGACGCAAGCGCCGCCGCGCGACACGAAACCCGCGCCGACGCCGACGCCCAAGCCCGCGACGCCCGCGCGCGACACACCGGATCCCGGCACCGGCACGGCGGCCGTCTCCGGCGTCGTCGTGCTCGAGGACGCGACGCAATCACCGTTGCGGCGCACGCGCGTCACGCTTCGCGGCGTCGATACGCGCGCGGAACGAACGGTCACGACCGACGACATGGGCCGGTTCGCGTTCGCGGGCCTTCCGGCGGGCAACTACAGCCTCGTCGCCGCGAAGGCGGCGTACGTCCAGGCGTTCTACGGCTCCAAGCATGCGGGCCGAGGCCCTGGCACACCGCTCTCGATCGCCAATGGTCAGAACATGACCGATCTCAAGCTGATGATGCCGCGCGGCGGCGTGATCACCGGCAGGGCGATCGACGACTTCGGCGCGCCGGTGCCCAACGCGAGCGTGAGGCTTCTTCAGTACCGCAACCTGTCGGGCGAGCGCACGCTCGTACCGATCGGCGTCGGCAACATCGTCACCGACGATCGCGGCATCTACCGCGCTTATGGACTCACGCCGGGCGCGTACGTCGTCAGCCTCGCGCCGCCGATCTACGGCGGACTCGGCAGTGACCTGCGGATGCTCTCGCCCAGCGACATGCAGGCGGCAATGGCGGCCGTGCAGCAGGGATCGATGCAATCGGGAGCCGCGACGCCTGGCGCCACGGTCAACGCGCTGAATCGTCCTGCGGGCGGCGCGGGCGCGGCGCCGGTGACGCCGCCGCCAGGCAAAGCCGTCGGATACTCCACGGTCTACTACCCGGGGACGTGGTCGTCGCTCGACGCGCAGGCCGTGAACGTCAACGCGGGTCAAGAGCTCGCCGGCATCGACATCCCTGTGCACCTGTTGCCAATGTCGCGCCTCGAAGGCACGGTGATTGGCACGGACGGCCAGCCCGCATCCGGCGTGCAGTTGACATTCGTCCCGATCGGCCAAAGCAGCACGCTCGGAAATTTCTCGACGCTTCGCACCGGACCGGACGGCAAGTTCTCGACGCAGAACATCGCGCCCGGCCACTACCAGCTCACCGCGCGCGGCGGCGGCGGACCCGGCGTCGTCGGCACCGGACGGGCCGGCGGTGCGGGCGCGGGGCCGGTGCCGCCACCTCCGCCGCCTCCCCCTCCTCCTCCAGGCGTGAACGCGATCACCTTCGGCGGCGACATCTTCGTGGCGGGCGTCGGCGGGCCGGGGTCGCGCCTTTACGCGCAGCAGGAGCTGGACTTCGCGGGCGAGGATGTCACGGGCGTCACGCTGACGCTGCAGGAGGGCATGACGGTCGCCGGCAAGATCGTCTTCGCGGGCCGGACCCTGACGGCGCCGGCCGATGTGTCGAGAGTGTCGATCGCGCTCGTGCCCGCCGGACCGCGCGGGATTCTGATCGGCCCGCCGATCGCACAAATCTCGCCGACGGGCGAGTTCACGATGGCGGGCGTCATGCCCGGCAAGTACCGGCTCACTGCGAACGTGCCTGGCAACACCGGCTGGACGCTGAAGTCGTCGATCATCGACGGGCGCGACACGCTCGACGACTCGCTCGAGATCAAAGCCGGACAGAACGTCTCGGGCGCGGTCTTGACGTTCACCGATCAGATGGGCGAGCTCTCGGGCCGGCTGATTGACGCCGCGGGCAAGCCTGCGCCGGGCTTCACGATCCTTCTGTTCTCGACCGATCGCGCGTACTGGCCCACGGGATCGCGCCGCGTGCCGCCGCCGATCCAGCCGGCGAGCGACGGAAAATTCCGCGCGACCGGTCTGCCGGCTGGCGAGTATTACCTCGCCGCCGTGACCGATCTGGATCCGCAGGACTGGGGCGATCCGGCGTTCATGGATCAGATCGTGCCGGGCGCGATCAAGATCACGATCGGCGACGGCGAGAAGAAAATTCAGGATCTCAAGGCTGGCGGGGCGAGTTAGCGCCGGACCGCTAGAGCGTCACACGCTTGCCGCGTCTCATCGTGATCCAGACGATCCCCGCGAGCACGAGGACCGCGGCGCCGAACGCGCCGCCGAAGAGCCAGATGGTGCGGTAGAGGATCGACTCGCTCTCCATCCTGACGTCCATGTCGATCGGCTTGCCGGCGCGGCGATCGGCGAGTGTCTGTTCCCAGGTCAGGATGTTGCCGCGCTCGACGTCGCCGGCGGTGTTGTCTTTGAGCTTGCGCAGATTGTGCCAGACGATCTTGCTCGGCATGTGGAACTTGAACGCGACGAACTCGGTGCCGTCCCAGTTCACATGGCCGGGATTGCCTCGCGTGGCCTCGCCGATCTTCTGTTGGAAGCGGATGCCGGCGTCATCGTGCTCGAACACGTACGCCGACCACGCGAACACGCCGCACTGACCAAGCGTCCGCACGTCGTCGGTTTCCATGCGGACCTGCACGAAGCGGCGGCCTTCGCGCCGCCAGGGCTGGCCGACGCGGACGACGTGGCAGCCCTGCGCCTCGAACGCCCGTCTGACGTCTTCCTGATCGATGCGCGCGGTCGCGGACGGATCGAGCTTGATGCCGCGCAGCGCGACGAGCGCGGGGATCGACGCATCGACGATGACGGTCGCCGCGCCGCGGACCGTCAGATAGATCTGCTCCTCGTACTCGTACTGGCGAAGCAACGAGCCGCTGCAGGCGCTCATCGCCACGCTCAGGAGCATCGCGACTGCCGCCCCGACCGCCCGACTCCGCATCGCGGTGAATGATATACTCAGCGCCCCTCGAAGTTTCGAGCCCGACGCGTCCGATGGCCCGCCTGTTTCTCATTGACGGAAGCTCGCAGATGTACCGCGCGTATCACGCGATCCGCGGGCTCACGGGCCCTGACGGCAAGTCGACCAACGCGGTGTACGGATTCGTGACGATGTTGCGCAAGCTCATCGCGGATCACTCGCCGGAGTACGTCGCGGCGTCGTTCGATCTGCCGGGCCGCACATTTCGCGACGACATCGCCGCCGACTACAAGGCCAATCGCGCGCCGATGCCGGGCGATCTCGCCGAGCAAGTCCCGCTCGTGCGCGAAGCGTGTGAGGCGTTCGGCGTGCCGGTGCTCACCTCCGAACGCTTCGAGGCCGACGACGTCATCGGAACGCTCGCGATGGCGGCGCACAAGACGGGCTTCGACGTCGCCATCGTCACGGGCGACAAGGACTTCTTTCAGCTCGTGACCGACGGCATCCGCGTCTACAACCCGCGCGATGAAGGCACGTGGTACGACGCGGCGGGCGTGCTCGAGAAGTTCGGCGTGCGGCCCGATCAGGTCGTCGACGTGCTGGCGCTCATGGGCGACAGCATCGACAACATCAAGGGCGTGCCGGGCATCGGCGAAAAGGGCGCGCGCGAGCTCATCGCAACCCACGGATCGCTCGACGCCGTCCTGGCGGCCGCCGACTCGATGACGCCAAAACGGCGCGAGGCGCTCATCACGCACGCCGACGACGCGCGCCAGAGCCGCGAGCTCGCGCGGATCCGGGTGGACGTGCCCGTCGCGTTCGAGGCGGAGACGCTCAAGTACCGGGGACCGTCGCGGCAGAAGTGCTTCACGCTGTTTTCGTCGCTCGGCTTCCGCACGCTCGTCGCCGACTTCGCGCCCACGGCCGAGACCTCGTCGCGCGAGTACGCCGTCGTCACGTCGCTCGACGAAGTGGACGCGCTCGCGAAGGAGATTCGCGCGGCCGGACGCGTGGGCCTCGCCGCCATCGCCACGGCCGAGTCAGCGGTACGCGCGGACATCGTCGGCTGGGCGTTTGCGACGAAGACCGGCGCGGCGCACTACATTCCTGTGGCGCACACCGGCCTCGCCGACACGCCGAATCTGCCGGTGCGCGAGGTGCTCGCGCGGCTCGGGCCCGTGTTGGCGGATGCCGGCATCAAGAAAGTCGGCCACGATCTGAAGTTCGCGACGATTGCGCTGGGCCGTGAAGGTCACGTGCTCGGCGGCGCGGACATCGACACCGAGATTGCGAGCTATCTCGTCGACGCGACGCGGTCGAGCCATGACCTGGCCGGCCTCGCGCTCGAGCGTGCGACCTACCGCGCCATGAGCGACCAGGACGTCATCGGGCGCGGCGTCAAAGCCGTGACGCTTGACGCGGTGCCGCCGCGATCGCTCGCGGCGTACGCGGGTGAGCGCGCCGATCTGCCGCTCGGCCTGGCCCCGGGCTTCGTGACCGATCTCGAGCAGGCCGGGCTCACGACCGTGTACTGCGACTACGAGCGCCCACTGATTCCCGTGCTCGCCGCGATCGAGCGCGCCGGAGTGAAAGTCGACACGGCCGCGCTCGCGTCGCTCGCCGGATCGATGCAGGCCGAGCTCGACCACCTCGCGAAGCGCATCTACACGCACGCGGGCCTCGAGTTCAACATCAACTCGCCGAAGCAGCTTTCCGACGTGCTGTTCGAGCGCATGGGCCTCACGGCCGGGAAGAAGACCGGCAAAACGCGCGTCGTCTCGACCGCGCAGGACGTGCTCGAGGAGCTCACGCTCACGCACGAGCTGCCCGGACTCGTACTGAAGTGGCGCAGCATCCAGAAGCTCAAGGGCACGTACGTCGACGCGCTGCCCGTGCTGGTGAATACGGCGACCGGGCGCGTGCACACGACGTTCAATCAGGCGGTGGCGGCGACGGGGCGGCTCTCGAGCAGCGATCCGAATCTGCAGAACATCCCGATTCGCACGGCGCTCGGACGCGAGATCCGCGCGACCTTCGTCGCCGAGCCCGGACACGTGCTGATCTCCGCCGACTACTCGCAGATCGAGTTGCGCGTGCTCGCGCATCTGTCACGCGACGCCGCGCTCGTCGAGGCGTTCCAGACGGGCCTCGACATCCACGACCGGACCGCTGAGCGGGTGTTCGGCACGAACAGCGGGCTCGACGCGCACGAGTTGCGGCGGCGCGCGAAGATCATCAACTACGCCCTGCTGTACGGCAAGACCGCGTTCACGCTCGCCAAGGACATCGGCGTATCGCAACAGGCTGCGCAGGAGTTCATCGACGCGTACTTCGCCGGCTTTCCGCTCGTGCGCGCGTACATCGATCAGACGCTCGCCGACGCGCGCGTCTCCGGGGTGGTGCGCACGATCACCGGTCGCCGCCGGCTGGTCCCCGAGCTCCAGAGCAAGAACGGCATGGTGCGAGCCGCCGCCGAGCGCGAGACCGTCAACATGCCCATCCAGGGCACGGCCGCCGACATTCTCAAAAAGGCGATGATCGACGTCGCCGCGGCCCTCGACGATCGAAATCGATCGCGGTCCGAACCGAGCCGCATGATCCTGACCGTTCACGACGAGCTGCTCTTCGAAGCGCCCGAGGGCGAAGCCGGCGCCGTCGCCGAGCTCGTCCGCGACGTCATGGAGCGCGCGATGCCCTTGAGCGTGCCGACGACGGTGGACGTCGGGATTGGAAAGAACTGGCGGGAAGCAAAGCCGTAGCGTCCTTCGGCTCCGGCGGTGCTCGGGCTTGGAGGGATCACACGGCGGACCTCAGCGGAGCTGCCGCGAGAAACCGTTCGCTCCGTCCGCTCAGATTTCAGGCATTCGATTCGCGCCGCTCCTATCCGGCCAGCCTTCGCTGGCCTACGGAGCCGGCCCTCGAAATCTTCGCTCCCTCCGCTCCGGTTTCGTCTCTTCGCTGATCGCGGCACTCCGACTCGGCCCGCCGTGTGATCCCTCCAAGCCCGAGCACGTCGATCTGACGCGTGCCCTGGTGCCGCCGCGTCACGGCCGACTCGGAACGGCGCGATGAGCGACAGCGCGAAGCCGTGCCGAAAGGAGCGCCGATTTCGAGCGCGACGTTCGTAGGCCAGCGAAGGCTGGCCGGATAGAACTCGCGCGATGATCGAAGCATGAAATCGGCGCGGATGGAGGCGACGGCTTCGAGCGCCGGCTCCGCGGAGGTCGTGGCGCGGCGGCACCAGGGCACGCGAAGACTTGACCCGCTGGCATATCATTCCCCTGCCCGGGGGGATCGATCCATGAGACTGCGTCTCGCCATCATCGCGTGCACCGTCATCGGGTTCGTCGGCGTGAGCGGGCAGGAACCCACGCCCGTCAAGCCGCGCGTCGTCGTCGGTCGATCCAAGATCGCGACCAAATATGGCATCGTCGCGGCCAGCCAACCGCTCGCGGCGGCGGCCGGTGTGCAGATCCTCGAGCGCGGCGGCAACGCCGTGGACGCGGCCATCGCGACCAATGCAGTGATGGGCCTCGTCGAGCCGCACTACAACGGCATCGGCGGCGACCTGTTCGTGACCTACTACGAGGCGAAGACCGGCAAGCTGTATGGCCTGAACGCGGGCGGCTGGGCGCCGACGGGCTTGACGCCCGAGCTGCTGAAGGCCAAGGGCAACACCCGCATGCCGGGCAGCGGCATCTACACCGTCACCGTGCCCGGCGCGGTCAAGGGCTGGGAGATGTTGCGCGCGCGCTTCGGCACGCTGCCGCTCGCGGACCTGCTCGCGGCGGCGATTTTCTATGCGGACGACGGTTTTCCGGTCAGCGACGTGATCGCGAATGCCTGGAACGCCGCGACGCGCAAGCTCTCGGCGGATCCTGGGTCCGCGGCGACCTTTCTGCCGAACGGCCGCGCACCGAAGTCCGGCGAAGTCTTCAAGAATCCCGACCTCGCCAACACGCTGCGGCTGATCGCGACGAACGGTCCCGTCGGTTTCTACGAAGGCAAGACGGCCGACGCGATCCTCGCGCTCTCCGCCGCCAAGGGCGGCACGATGACCGCGGCCGATCTCAAGGACTATCAGCCCGAATGGGTCGATCCGATTTCGACGACGTATCGCGGATGGACGGTGTACGAGCTGCCGCCGAACACGCAGGGCATCGCGGCGCTGATGATGCTCAACATCATGGAGCAGTACCCGCTCGGCGAGTACGGCCTGACAAGCACGAAGGCGATGCACGTGATGATCGAGGCGAAGAAGCTCGCCTACGCGGACATGCTGCGCTACGTCGCGGACCCGAAGTTCGCGAAGGTCCCGGTGCTGCCGATGCTCAGCAAGCCGCAGGCCAAGGTCCGGGCGGCGTTGATCGATCCCGCGAAGGCCGCGTGCACGGTCGAGCCGTCGAAGTTCGACGGGCTGACGGATTCAGCGGGCGGCGATACGATCTATCTCTCCGTCATCGATCGGAACGGCAACATCGTCTCGCTGATTCAAAGCCTGTACTCGTCGTTCGGCAGCGGCCTCACGCCGCCGGGCACGGGCGTGATGCTCCACAACCGCGGCACGCTCTTCACGATGGAAGACGGGCACCCGAATCAGGTCGCGCCGCGCAAGCGGCCGCTCAACACGATCATCCCGGCGTTCATGGAGAAGGATCAGATCAAGATCGGCTTCGGGATCATGGGCGGATTCAACCAGGCGCAGGCGCACGCGCAGTTCGTCTCGGACGTCGTCGACTTCGGGCTCGACGTGCAGGAAGCGCTCGAGGTCGGCCGGTTCACGAAGGGATCGTTCAGCGGCTGCGACGTCGACGTCGAAGCGCTCGTGCCCGACAAGACGCGCGCCGAGCTCGCGGCAATGGGACATCAGGTGCGCACGGTGCCGCCGCGATCGGGCACGTTCGGCTACGGCCAGGCGGTGATGAGCAACGGCGACGGCGTGCACTTCGCGGGCTCGGAGCCGCGGCACGACGGCGCGGCGATCCCCGAGTCGCCGAAAGTCAAAGGCGGCGTATTTCCCTGATGCCGTGACCGAGGTGGCGCCGCAGGAGCGTCCTCAGCGTGACGCCATCGGCGTAGCCGACGTGCGTGGCAATCTCATCGACGCTCTCGTCGCTCGTCTTCAGCAGATGGACGGCGCGCTCCACACGCAGACTTTGAAAATACGATAACGGCGACTTCCCCAGCACTGCCTGCATCCGGCGCGCAAGCGTGCGCTTGCTGGAGGCCACGGCCTTCGCGGCCTCGTCCAGCGAAAACCCGTGCGCGAGTCTCGTGCGCGCCCATCGTTCGAATCGCTCCACCACCGGATCGTTGTGAATCAGGTGATCGGTCAGGACGTACGCGGACTGCGACGGCCGCGAATCGACGATCAGGTATTTCGCCGTCACCGCGGCGAGTTTCGGACTGTGCTGTCGGATCAGCCAGAGCGCCAGATCGAGGTGACTCAGCGCCGCGCCGGCGGTGACGACCTTGCCTGATCTCACGAGCATGTGCGATTCGTCGAGCCGCACCGAGGGATAGCGCGTTCGGAAGAACGGCGCGAGCCACCAGGTCGTGGTGGCCTCGCGATGGTCGAGCAGGCCGGCCTCGGCGAGCACGAAGGTGCCGATGCAGGCCGCGGTCATGATCGCGCCCTGCCTGGTCCACTGCTGAAGCGCCGCGGTCGCGTCGCGGATGTCGGGCCGCGCCAGCGCCCGCTGCAACGGGTCAGGCATCTTGAACCCGAGCGCGGGCACCACGACGCACTGCGGAGCCCGTCGTGGCGCAGGACGAACAGGCACCGTCAAGCCCTGCGACGTCTTGACGGTCTTTCGGACGCCAACGACCGTGACCTCGAACCGGGATGACGAAAGGCCCGACAGGTCGGCGAGCTCGTTGGCCGTCTGAAACGCGTCGAGGACCGTCGAAAGACCGGTGTCGAAGACGCCGTCGAGCGCGAGGACGGAGATCCGCATGGCAAGAACGGTATCAAAGATGGCGTTCTTGTCAATAGGCCCTCTGGCGATCAGCGGCTAATCTCCTCAAGTAGACCGATGGCTCACGGTTGGAGTCCTCGGATCCCAGGAGAATGCATATGAAACTCGCACTGTTCGCCCGTCTCGAAGCCAAACCCGGTAAGGAGAAGGAAGTCGCCGAGTTCCTGAAGCAGGGCCTCGCCCTTGCCAATCAGGAGGCGACGACGCTCATGTGGTTTGCGCTGCGGCTCGGCCCGACGACGTTCGCCATTTTCGACACGTTCGCCGACGAAGCCGGCCGTCAGCAGCACCTGGGCGGCCCGATTGCGAAGGCCCTGATGGCGAAAGCAGCCGAGCTGTTCGCGGCGGCCCCGGTCATCGAGCCGCTGGAGGTGCTGGGCGCGAAGCTGCCTGCGTAACGACAGCGTTCGAAGGCGCGGTGCAACGGAGGGTTTCGGCGCCGTCGACTTGACGGCGCCGACGCCAACTTTTCAGACAGGCTGTCGTCTTACGGTCGTATCCTCGTGAACGTCGTGGGTTAAGCCAGTGAGGTCGCGATGTCACGCAACCGTTTCCTCGCTGTTCTTCTCACGCTGGCCGGGGCGCCGGCGATCGTCCTCACCGCGCAGCAAACCGTTTCGCCGCCGGCTCCCGCCGTAGAGCCGCCACAAATGATCGTGCTGCTCGTAGACCTCAGGACAAGACAAGGCGACGAACGCCAGAGCGCAGTGTTGTCCGCTCAAACAGCCCTCACAAACATGTGGAGGAAGTGGACCGTGGGCCTGACCAGGCCCTATCTTTTCGCCGTGAAGACGATAGGGGCGCGCATCGAAACGATACAGGACTTCACGTGGAGTCCCGATCTCGTCTACGCCGCCCTCCTCAAGGTGGCTGCACAACCCTCAACATCAGCAGCCGTATCGAGCAACGAGACCGAATCTCTCTCAGCGATGTGCGCCGAGCTCGCGCGGTCGACCGCGAGCGTGTCGCAGTTCGCGGGGCTCCAGTCGCCGGGGCCCCCGGACCTCGCGCCGGCCTCAGTTCCGAGGGCTGTGTACTACTACAATCGCACCAGCCTCACCGTGGATGCGATCCAGCACGTTCGCGAACTCGCCAGGGCATGCGCACGACCCAACGTGCTCTTCCTGATCAGTCTGAGCCTCGAGTCGCGGGCCGTGGCTCCACCGCCCGTCGGCGTGTCCGTTCGGATCGTGCCGCATCAAGCTGGATCTCCCGTCTCAATCGTCGAGTCGATGTCGCCGCTCGACGACGGCTACGCCTCGGTGGTGCTGCGCGACGATGCGGACAAGGCAATTCGATCAGTGACGCTCGCGCGCTCGTGCGGCCGACCGATCCGGCGATGACGACGCCGCAGGTCTTCATTCGGCGAGGACCGAGCGTGGTCCTTCTTCCGCGCGCAACTACGGCGATTGCGGTGCACCTCATCGACCAGTCAACGCTCGACGCGTTCGCACGCAAGGGCGCCGACATCGAGTTCGGCGTCGTCGCGGTCGAATTCGCGGACGGCTCGACGTGGTCGTACGATCTCGCGGCCAAGGGACGATTCGAGCGGCACTAGTGCCGGACAAGACTGATCGCCACCTAGCTCACGTCGGACACGTAGGGCTGGCGCCCACTGAGACAGCTGGCCATCTTACCCTTCGTGCCTTCGTGCGCGTCGTGGTTTGCCAGGCGCGCTACGCGACCAGCCTACGTGGCCTACGTGGTTGATCGCTCTTGGCGACCGTCACAGATACTTCTTCAACCAGGCAAACACCGTCTCATGCCACCGCTGGCTGTTCAGCGCCTTCAGCACCCAGTGGCCTTCGTCGGGAAACACGAGCATCTCAGACGGCACGCCGTTGCGCCGCAGGATCGTGAAGAGCTGCAGGCCTTGATCGACGGGCACGCGGTAGTCGAGTTCGTTCGTGATTACGAGCGTCGGCGTCTTGATGTTCTCGGCGAAGCGGTGCGGCGACATCTTCGCGAAGCTCGCGCGCGCCGCCGCGCTGGTCGCCGGGCCGTCGGTCTCCCACTCGGTGAACCAGAGCTCTTCGGTCGCGAGCGACATCGACTCCATGTTGAACACGCCGTCGTGTGTCACGGCCGCCTTGAAGCGATTGGTGTGGCCAATGAGCCAGTCAACCGCATAGCCGCCGTAGCTCGCTCCGGCAATGCCCTGCCGTGACGCGTCGACGTACGGCAGCTTCACGACCTCGTCGAACACGGCCGTGAGGTCCGTCATCACCTTGCCGTTCCAATCCTGCGAGATGTCGTCGACGAACTTCTGGCCGAAACCGGTCGAGCCGCGTGGATTCGGCGCTGCAATCACCCAGCCTTGCGCCGCCCAGAGGGAGTAGTTCCAGCGCGACGACCACGCGTCGCCCCAATCACCCTGCGGGCCGCCGTGGATGAGAAAGACGACCGGATATTTCTTCGACGCGTCGAAGTTCGGCGGCTTGATCAGCCAGTACTGCACGCTCGCCCCCACGGCGCCAGTCACGGTGTGAGTCTCTGGTGTGCTGAAGTTCACCGCCTTCAGCCACTCGTCATTGTCCTGCGTGACCTTGAACCGCAGAGGACCGCCGCCGCCGGCGCGGCCCGTATCGAGCTCCATCGTCCAGACGTCGGCGGGTGCGGTCATGGTGGACCTCAGATATGCGACTCGGTTCTTGCCCGCTGTCGGCGCGCTGATCGTTCCGCCGTGGCGAATCTCTCTTGGCGTCCCGCCCTCGAGCCCGACTTGGTACAGGTTGTCCGTGCCGTTGCTTGTCGCCGTGAAGTACATCGTCTTCCCGTCGTAGAGCGTGTAGTCGCTCACCGACACGTCCGGGGTCTCGAAGAGCGTGCGCTTCGCGCCGGTGGCGAGGTCGTAGACGTCGAGGTAGAAGCGATCGGACTCGAAGCCCGGCCGCCGCTGCGCTCGGACGATCATCGATTTGCCGTCCGGCGTAAATGTCGGCTGATTGTCTGCGGCAGGATTGCCCGTCAGCTTCTTCGCGTCACCGCCGGTCACCGGCACGAGCCACACGTCGTTATTCGTCGTCCACGCTTCCTTATCGTTGCCTTCGCGGTTCGACACGAACGCGATCAGCTTGCTGTTCGGCGTGAAGGCGATCGCGTTGTCCTCCTGCTGCCCGGGCGGCGAGTCGAAGTCGCCCGGCGTGACGTCGTGCGCGGGCCCGCTGGCGACCGGCGCGACAAACACGTGGTGACGCACGCCCTCGCGCCACTCGTCCCAGTGGCGATACAGCAACCGCGTGATCAGGTGCGCTTTGACCGGATCCTTGTCCGCGGCCTCGCGTCGCTGCCGGTTGCACGCGTCCTCTTTGCAATCAGGATAAACATCGGCGACGAACGCGACCATCGTTCCGTCAGGCGAAAACACGAGCGGCGGCTGCACGCCGCCGGACACGTCGGTGATCTTGCGCACGTTTGAGCCGTCGGCGCCGGCGAGGTACACCTGCGGATCGCCGTCGCGCGTCGCGATGAACACCAACTGCCGGCCATCCGGCGACCACCGCGGTGTCGTCTCGCTCTTGTCGCCGGTGATGAGCGGCTTCGCCGCACCGACCTGATCGGCCGGCGCAATCCAGACGTCCGCGTTGCGCTTCCCTGACGCCGGATCGGTCGTCGTGCGCACGAAGGCCACGGACTGACCGTTTGGGGAGACCTGCGGGTCGGCCACACGCACGGCAACGATGAGATCGCGAATCGTCATGAGACGACTGGTCTGTGCGGTGAGCGCGAGGCTGCCGGCGAACGCGAGGATCGCGGCGGGACGACTGAAGCGTGTCATCGGTCGAGCATAAACCGGCCCAAGGAGAACGGGTGTATACTCAAGCGTCGGCCTCAAGAACTGACGCCCGCCCGCGTTTCGAGTAGTGCCCACGAGGGTGCGCGCAGACCGGCTTAATCGCTCGCCGGACCTTTCGCGCCCCACCAATCCCGATGGCGCGTGACCGTTCCGAACTTCGGAGGTCATCGTGTCCAACACTCGACTGCTTTTCGTGGCGATCGCCGCGTGGATCGCGATCGTGCTGGTGGCGCTCTTCGCACGCGTCGTGTTTCCGGCGTCAGCGGTTTCGTTCAACGAGAGCCTTGTGTGGCTCTTCGTCGGCATCGCTCCGGCGGCCATTCTCTTTTCGGTGATTCGCAGCACGGCATCGACGCCGATCGCTCAGGTCCTGTACGACGCCGAGAATCCGGCGGACGCCAAGGCTCGCGCACGAGACGGACGTCAGTGACACGCCTCGTCGAACAGTTGCGCGGGGATCCGACGCACTGCCCGTACTGTCGATCGCAGGCCATCACGACGAATCCTCAGAAGCACGCGGCGGCCGCGTACTGGCGGTGTGAGACGTGTGGCCAGTTGTGGCACCCGGATCGACTGCGCGCGACAACCCTGGGCGACCGGGACAGACGATGACCATGGCTGACAACAAATTCGCCACCCGTCACTTCACGCAGGTACATCCATGACCCACAACTTGCCCGGCGGCAACGCGTTCGAATCCGTCATGGTCGCGGTCCTGCGCTCGGCGCAGCTGAGGCGCGGCTGCACCCCTCGGGTGCCGAAGAGCCATCGCTGGATCCTCACCGCGCAGCTCGAAGTCGCGGCCGGCAAGGTGCGCGCGGAAGTGCGAACGAACGGCGACACGCCTGCCGCGATGCTGACCGGCGACCGGCTCGAGCCCGTGGTCGCGCGAGGACACCGCAAGTGATCACCAACCAGGACGAGAAAGCTGCCCAGGCCCGGCAAATGCTGGCGGACCTCACTCAGCTCATCGAGGCCCTGGATCGGCGTGTGCCCAGGCTCGAACGGATCGGCGAGCAGCAGATTGCCCATGAGGCCGCCGACCTGCGCGCGCGCGCGATCAGCCTGATCCGCAAGCTCGAAGACACCATCGCGAACGACTGAACGCCCGGGGTGCCGCACCGGCGCCCTCCTACCGCCAATCGAAAAAGCAACTTGACGGCTCCGGGTCCGTGCCGCGTTAATGGCGGCAGTGCGTGGCCTGCGATGGTGGATCATCGGGCTCGTTTTTCTCGCGACCCTCATCAACTTCATCGATCGGCTCACGATTGCCGTGCTTGGTCCGGTGATCACGACGGACCTCGGCCTCACCAACACGGAATTCGCCAGCCTCACGGTCTGGTTCCTCGCGGCGTACACGGCCAGCCAGGGTCTGTCGGGCCGCCTCTACGATCGCGTCGGCACGCGGCGCGGGTTCACGCTCTCGGTGCTCGTGTGGTCGGTGGCCGCGACCGCGCACGCGTTTGCGCGAAGCCTGCGCGACCTGAGCATCCTGCGATTCATCCTCGGTCTGGGTGAAGCCGGCAACTGGCCGGGCGCGGCGAAGGTCATCGCGCAGTGGTTCCCGTCGCGCGAGCGAGCGCTGGCGATGGGCATCTTCAACAGCGGCGTCGCCGTCGGCAACATCGTCGCCCCGCCTCTCCTCGTCTTTCTGCAGGTTCACTACGGGTGGCAGACGGCATTTCTCGTCACCGGCGGTCTCGGATTCGGCTGGCTGGTGCTGTGGCTCCTGTTCTACGAGAGCCCGGATCGCCATCGGTCGATCACCCCGGCAGAGCGCGCGCTCATTCAGAGCCCCGCCTCGCCGACGCCCGAGGCGGGCGCCGTCGCCTGGCGCGAGCTCCTGACGTACCGGCAGGCGTGGGCGCTCGTTGTCGCGCGGTTCATCACCGATCCGGTCTGGTGGCTGTACATCACGTGGCTGCCGAAGTATCTCGCCGACGTTCGAGGCTTCAGCCTCAGGGACATCGGCTTGTTCGCCTGGCTGCCCTACGTAACCGCGGACGCCGGCAGCCTCGGCGGCGGCTGGCTGTCGGGGCATCTGATTGCACGCGGCTGGACGCTGGATCGCGCGCGCAAGACGGTCATCGTGGGCGGCGCGGTGTTCATGCTGGCCGGGATTCCAGCCGCCTTCGCCGAGAGCGCCGGCGGGGCGCTTGCCTGCATCGCGTGCGTGACGTTCGGATTCCAGACGTGGATCAACAACGTCCAGACGCTGCCGAGCGATGTGTTCGAAGCGCGTGCCGTCGCCTCCGTCGCGGGCCTCGGCGGTGTCGGCGCGGGCTTGGGCGCGATGCTGTTCACGTATGCGACCGGCGTGGTCGTCGATCGCACGCATTCGTACACGCCGATGCTCGTCATCGCCGGGCTGCTGCCGATCCTCGGCACCGCAGTGCTGTTCGTCCTCGGCGGCCCGATTCGACGGGTGCCCATCCCTTCGTCATGAGACGCGGAGTTTGACCGATGCCCAATCTCTTTGATCTTTCCGGCCGCGTGGCCCTGGTGACCGGCGCGTCGTCCGGCATCGGCGCCGCGACCGCGATCCGGCTGGCCGAGCTCGGCGCGCGGGTCGCGCTCGGGTATCACGGCAACGAACACGGCGCGCGACAGGCGAAGGACACGATCGCCGCGGCCGGCGGTCGCGGCATCGTGCTCCAGGCGGACGTGCGGGACGTCGGCGAGATTCGCCGGCTCGTCGATCGCGCCATTGAGGCGCTCGGACCGATCGACATCCTCGTCAACAACGCCGGATCGCTCGTCGCGCGGTTTCCGATTCGCGAGCTGACCGAGGCCGGGTGGCAGGAGGTGCTCACGCTCAATCTGACGAGCGCGGTCTTTGCAGCCCAAGCCGTGGCCGCGTCGATGATCGAGCGCCGGCGCGGGGCAATCATCAACGTCGGGTCGATCGCCGGACACACCGGCGGAGGTCCGGGCGCCGGGCCCTACGCCGCGGCCAAAGCCGGCCTCGTGGCCTTCACGAAGTCGCTCGCGAAGGAGCTCGCGCCGCACGGTGTGCGGGTGAACGCGGTGTCGCCTGGCGTCATCGACACGCCGTTCCATGAGACCTTTTCCACGCCGCAGATGATGCAGAGCTTCATCGGCATGATCCCGCTCGGACGCATCGGCGCGCCGCCTGAGGTTGCAAACGTGATCGCGTTTCTTGCCTCCGACGCCGCGTCGTATCTCGTCGGCGAGACGATCGAGGTCAACGGCGGGCAGTTCCTCCGATAGCGCCGCCCGGTGCTACCAGCTGTGCATGGTGCCGTCCTCGAGCCGGTTCACCGGCAGATAGGCCGGCTCGTACGGATATCTGGCGGCGAGCTCCTCGTTCAGATCCACGCCCAGGCCCGGCGCGTCGCCCGGGTGCATGGCGCCGCCATCGAGGGTGTAGTGGTGCGGAAAGACGGCGTCGGTCTCCTTCGTGTGCCGCATGTACTCCTGAATCCCGAAGTTGTGCACGCTGAGATCGAAGTGCAGCGCGGCCGCCATGCAGACCGGACTCAGATCGGTGGCGCCGTGCGATCCGGTGCGGACGTGGTGGAGCTCCGCGAGGCTCGCGATCTTTTTCAGGTGGCTAATTCCGCCGGCGTGCACGACGGTCGTGCGGATGTAGTCGATCAGCTGCTCCTGGATGAGCTGCTGGCAGTCGTGGATCGAGTTGAACACCTCGCCGACCGCCAGCGGGGTCGTCGTGTGCTGTCGAATCAGCCGGAAACCTGCCTGCAGCTCCGCAGGAACTGGATCCTCGAGCCAGAACAGGTGATGCGGCTCGAGCGCCGCGCCGAGGCGCGCCGCTTCGATCGGCGTGAGACGGTGATGGACGTCGTGAAGCAGGTGCACGTCCGGACCGAACTCCCGACGAAGCCGATCGAAGAGCTCGGGAACGACGCCGAGATAGCGCGCGGTGTTCCAGACCGTTTCGAGCGGCTTCTGCTTTTCCGCCGGCTCGTAGTACAGCGTGCCGCGCCCGACGCCGTACGCGTCCGGCATCCCGGGCACGCCGCATTGCGCGCGGATCGCGCGGTAACCCAGCGCGACGTACTCCGCGACCGCCGAGACGGTGTCGTCAATCGTCTTGCCGTTGGCGTGCCCGTAGACCAGCACGGACTCGCGTGATGCGCCGCCCAACAATTGATACACCGGCGTGTTCAGCGTCTTGCCCCGAATGTCCCAAAGCGCGGTGTCCACCGCCGAAATCGCCGTCATCGTCACCGGCCCGCGCCGCCAGTACGCGCCCTTGTAGAGGTATTGCCACGTGTCTTCGATGCGGCGGGCGTCGCGGCCGATGAGCAACGGCGCCACGTGGTCGCGGAGGTAGCTCGCGACCGCCAGCTCACGGCCGTTGAGCGTCGCGTCGCCGAGGCCGTAAACGCCGTCTTCGGTCGTGATCTTCAGAGTGACGAAATTCCGCCCGGGACAGCAGACGTTGACCTGGGCGTCGACGATGCGCATGAGGTGGCCGATGGTAGCATCGGGGCGATCATGTCAGCCAGATGGGCAGCCTCGGTAGCAGCCGTGGTCGGTGTCGTGGCAATCGGAGCGACGGACGTGCGCTCGCAGGCGCCCCGGCCGACGGACAAGCCCACACTCTATGTGACCGCCACCGCGCACCTCGATTCGCAGTGGAACTGGACTGTCCAGGACACGATTCGTCAATTCGTGCCAAGCACGTTCTACACGAACTTCAAGAACTTCGAGAAGTACCCCGACTACACCTTCAGCTACGAAGGCGCGATCCACTACATGTGGTTCAAGGAATACCACCCGGCTGATTGGCCGACGCTTCAGAAGTACGTCGCCAGCGGACGGTGGCGCCTCGCGGGATCGTGGATCAACGCAGTCGACACCAACGTGCCGTCGCCCGAGTCGCTGATGCGGCAGGCGCTCTACGGCAAGCGGTTTTTCCGTCAGGAGTTCGCCAAGGTCAGCGACGACGTGTATCTGCCGGACTGCTTCGGCTTCGGGTTTGCGCTGCCGTCGATCGCGCGCCACTCCGGCATGTCGACGTTCACGACGCAGAAGCTGACGTGGGGCTCGAGCGTGCCGATCCCGTTTCCCATCGGCTGGTGGAAGGGCGTGGACGGCAGCCAGGTGTTCGCGCAGCTCAATCCCGGCAGCTACAGCACGCAGGTGCGGTCGGACATCTCGACGGACCCTGAGTGGACGAAAGACTTCACGAAGCTCGGCGACGGCAGCCAGGTCGGCTATCGGCTCTTCGGCACGGGCGACGTGGGCGGCGCCCCGGACGATCAATCCATCGAGCGAGTCACGGCCGCGATGGCCGCGAAGGCCGGCTCCGTCAACCTCAAGCTGACCTCACCCGAACAGCTCGCGCACGACTTGACGGCCGCACAGAAGGCGGCGCTCCCGGTCTACGAGGGCGAGCTCACGATGCAAACGCACGGCGTGGGCTGCTACACGTCGCAGGCCGCGATGAAGAAATACAACCGGACGAACGAGCGGCTCGCCGACGCGGCCGAGCGCGCGAGCGTGGCCGCCGACTGGCTCGCGGCGCTGCCCTATCCCGGCGATCGGCTGCGAGAAGCGTGGACGCGCGTGCTGTGGCATCAATTCCACGACGACCTCACGGGCACCTGCATTCCGCAGGCCTATCAGTTCTCGTGGAACGACGAGCTGATCTCGATGAACCAGTTCTCGAACGTGCTGACGAGCGCGACCTCGGCCGTGTCGAGCCAGCTGGACACTCAAGGTGCGGGCATCCCGCTGGTCGTCTACAACGCATTGTCTGCGGCGCGCCGTGATGCAGTCGAAGCCACCGTCGAGTTCGGCTACCAGGCGCCCGCCGGAATTCGCGTCGTCGATCGCGCAAGCGGCCGCGATGTGCCCGTGCAGATTCTCAGCGCGGACGGATCGCGCGCGCGGATCCTGTTTCTGGCCGACGTGCCGGCTGTCGCGTACAAGATCTTCGAGGTCCGGCGAGATCAGGCCAGGGAGTTGCCGCCGAGCGGCGTCAGCGTCACGCCGTCGTCGCTGGAGAATGCGCGCTACACGCTGAAGATCGACGCGAACGGCGACATCGCATCGGTGTTCGACCGCGAGGCAGGCCGCGAGCTGCTCGCGGCGCCCGTGCGGCTCGAGATGCGCGACGACCCGTCACCGGACAAACCGGCGTGGCGAATTCTGTACAGTACCGTCACCGCGCCCGTGCGGGAGTTCGTCGCCAAGCCGCAAATCCGCGTCGTCGAGCGCGGTCCGGTCCGCGTCGCGGTCGAGATCTCGCGCACGGCCGCCGGATCAACGATTGTTCAGCGCGTCTCGCTCACGCAGGGCGACGATCGCGTGAACGTCGAGAGCGAGATCGACTGGAAGTCGCCCAACACCCTGCTCAAGGCGGCCTTTCCGTTCGCCGCGTCCAACCCGAAAGCCACCTACGACCTCGGCCTCGGGACGATCCAGCGGCCGAACAACCAGCCGACGGCATACGAGGTGCCGGCGCAGCAGTGGGCCGACGTGACGGACGTCAGCGGCGCTCTCGGAGTGGCGGTGCTCAACGACAGCAAGTACGGCTGGGACAAGCCGGCTGACAACGTGCTGCGCTTGACGCTGCTGCACACGGCGCTGCCGCGCGCAACGCCTTATCAAGGCAGCAACGATCTGGGCCATCACCGGTTCACGTACGCGATCGCCGGACATCGCGGCGACTGGCGGGACGGGCGCGTGCCCGAGCGAGCGGCGCGATTGAATCAGCCGATCGTCGCGTTTCAGACGACGCCGCATCCAGGCACACGCGGGGCCGCGATCTCAATGCTGTCGCTCGACGACACCACCGGCCAGATCGCGGTGGCTGCGATGAAGAAGGCCGAGGACTCCGACGAGATCGTGCTGCGACTCCAGGAGAAGTACGGCCGCGCCGGCCACACGCGCCTGACGATGCCGGGCCGAATCGCGTCGGCACGCGAAATCAACGCGGCCGAAGAGGCCGTCGGCCCGTTGACCGCCAACAGCGACGCTGTGACACTCGAGTTCACGCCGTACCAGCCGCGCACGATAGCCGTGCGCCTCGCTCCCGCGCCTGCGCCGGCTGCGACTCGCACCGCAGTCGCGCTCGACCTGCCGTTCAACCTCGACGGCGTGTCCACGGACGGCGATTGGCAGGACGGCGATTTCGACGGCAAGGGGCACACGATCTCGGGCGAGCTCCTGCCGCGCGCTCTGACGCTCGACGGCGTGGCGTACCGATTCGGATCCAGCGGCAAGGGCGCGAAGAACGTCCTCGTGCCGAAGGGCCAGGCCCTGGCGCTGCCGGCCGGTACCTTCGACCGCGTGTACGTGCTCGCGGCTGCAGTCGGGGGCGACGTCCCGATGACCGTCGGCCTGGGCGCGACGTCACCGGGCGTGACCGTGCAGGAATGGGAAGGCGCGATCGGACAGTGGGACAGCCGCCTCAGAGATCTCTCGGCGATGCGCGAACCGTTCGTGCCGTCGAGCCCGCGCGGGGTGCCGTCGGTCGAGGGCGAAGTCAGAAACGGCATGGCGGTCCAGTGGGATCCGCAGACGTTCGCGGTGACGAACCTCGACCAGCTGCGACCGGCCTTCCTCAAGCGCGACGAGGTCGCATGGATCGGCACTCACCGCCATGCGCGTGACGGCAATCAGGTCTACATCATGAGCTACGTCTTTGCGTACGCGCTCGAGGTCCCCGCCGGCGCCCGCAACATTGTCCTGCCGACCGAAGATCGGTTGCGCATCCTCGCCATCAGTGCCGTGCGTGAGCCTGCGCGGGTGCGGCCGGGCGTCGTCTGGCCGTAGCGTGTCATGGCCGGTCAAGTGACCGCACCTGTCGTCCGTTCGGTCGCTTTCGCCGTCGCACTTGCGGGCTGGCCGATGGTGGGCCAACAGACGCCACCGCGTGTCCCGGCCGTCGCCGCGATCAGCGGCACGGTCACGGACGCTGACGGCAAGCCGCTGGCCGGCGTGCAGGTCCGCGTGCTGCGACGCCTGATGTCCAATGGCGAGGCCGTCGTGCTTCCCACCGCGTCCGCGACGACGGACCAGAGCGGCGGGTACCGGCTCGCCGGTCTTGGCGAGGACGACTACCTGGTGGTCGTGCTCGCGCTTGCGTTCGAGGGCCCGATCACTGCTCGACGGCTCCCGGCATCGATCCCCGGACCGAGCGGATCGCTCGGCTACGTCGCCACGTACTTTCCTGGCACGACCGCTCAAAGCGCGGCGACGATCATCACGATCAACGGCGCCGACCGTCCCGGCGTGGACATCAAGTTGACGCGCGTGCCGCTCACCGAGGTCACCGGCACGATCGAGGGCGCGAACAATCGATCGCCGATCCCGGTCAACCTACTGCCCGCTCGACCGACGGACCAACTTAGCGGATTGAACGTGCAGCGCGTTCAGATCGACGGGTCCGGCGCCTTTGCGTTTCACGACGTGCTGCCTGGCGCATACCGCCTCACCACGTCCACCACCACGGGCTGGGTCGACGTGCCCGTCGACGCGTCGATCGGTGCCGCGCCATTGCGACTGACACTCCACCCGTCCTTCATTGCGACCGGTCGAGTCGAATTCCACGGAGCGCAACCGGCGCCGACAGGCCCGGACCTCGCGAGCTATCGCGTGCAGTTGAATCCGCAGGTCCAGCAGACGGGCGCGATCACGACGCTCTCGAGCGTCCGCCCGGACGGCACGTTCATGCTGCGCGTGCCCGCACCGGGCCGGTACTCGCTCCAGATCGTGGGACCGCCACCGTGGATTCAGGAGTCAGGTGTCATCGCCGGACGCGACACGCTCGATGTGCCCGTCGAGATCAACGAAGACGTCACCAATGCCACGGTCACGCTCGTCGATCGCGACACGAGCATCATTGGCGCCGTCCGCGACGCCAACGGCGCCCTCGTTCAGTTGTCGACGGTCATTCTGTTTCCGGCTGATGCGACGCAGTGGAGGTCCGCGCGCCGCGTCCGGGTGATCCAGGCGTTCGGCGGGAGCTTCACGGCGACGGGCCTGATGCCGGGCCGGTACGTCGCGGTGGGGCTGCGCGGCAACGAGCGCGATCCGCTCATCACGGCGGAATTCCTCGAGCGTCTCTCGACTCGCGCGCCGGCGTTCGATTTGGCGTCAGGCGATCACCGCTCGGTGCCCGTGCGGCTCGATGACGAGAACGGGCTCACGATCGTCCGGACGACCGGCGGACAGCCCGGGCTGGTGTCTGTCCGTCCGCCTATCAACCCCGGCCCACCGAGCGCGCGGGGTACGGTAGCGCCAGGCCGCGGCGCGCCGGCGGGAGCGCCGCCTCTTCCTCCGCCGGCCGGCCAGCGCATTGACAACGGGGCACTCGTATCCGCGACGCCCCCGCGATCGGGAACGAGCGCGATTCGAGGGCGCATCATCGACCCACGCGGCCCGGTGCGGGGCGTCGCCGTCCGGGCGCTGCTTGTGGGCGCAGCCGCAACCGATCCAAGCGCAACGACGGTGGGCCGGATGACGGACATGGACGGCCACTACGAAATCGGGGGGCTCAGCGCGGGCCGCTACATGGTGGCCGCGGCCCTGACGGGCTTCGGCACGCTGCCGATTGGCGCCATGTCCGCGAATGCGGAACCGATCCATCCGGGTCAAGATCGTCCCCCGGCCGGCATCACGTACATCACCGATCCCGACGGCCGATTCATGCTCATGAACGCGCTGCAGGCCGCTCCGCCTCGCGGCGGCCAGCCCTGGGCGTACGGACCGTCGTACTTCCGCGGCTCCTCGTCAACGTCCGTGTACGCCGTGGAGGTGCCACCCAACGGCGCGCGCGAGGGCATCGACATCACGCTCGAGGCACGTCCGGCCGCGAACGTCTTCGGCACAGTCACAGGACCGCGAGGCGCCGTCGAAGACGCTGTAATGCGTATGACCGACACCGCAAGCGGATCCAGCGTGTTCGCTAGTGCAGGTTTTGGCGGTCAATTCGCCTTTCTCGTGGTCCCGACGGGCACGTACACGCTGACCGCGACGCGCAGGCTGCCGCGACCCTCGCGCGCGGTCGTCAGAATCGACGGCTTTCCGCAGGTGTTCCAGAGCGACGTCATCCGGGGCGATCCCGAGGATCTCGTCGCCGAGATGCGAGTGGTCGTGGACCCGCACGATGTGACCGGCCTCGCCGTGACGGTCCGTCCCGGGCCGCAGGCTCGCCCGGGCACCCCAATCATCCCGGTCGATTCCCCAGCGCCGCCTTTCACGGCAGTCCACGGATCTGCGACGCTGGAAGTTCTGGTCCAGGACGACTCAGACACGCCGGTGGCCGGAGCGCGAGTCGCAATCTTCTCCGCGTCGCTGGCGGGCACACGGGCAGCAATGAGCGACGAAGCCGGGCGGGTCGTGTTTCGCAACCTGCCCGACGTAGACGTGCGGTTGCTCGCCACGGCTCCATGGGGCGTCACGATCGAGCACGGCCAGACGTCGGGCGCACCCCCAACGTCAGTGCAGCTCGCTGGCGGTCAAACGACGCGCGTCGCGCTGCACATCCGGCGATAGCCAAACCAGCTATTTCGCCGAGTACCCAAGGATCCCAGTCAGCGAACGGTTGAACTTCGGCAGCACGTTCGACTCGATGCGCTCATGTGCAGCGAACCGCCGTCGCATGGTCGTCTTGCCGTCCCCGAACGTCAGGACATCAATCCAGCGGTCGATCTGATGCACGAGCCAGCACTCACGCACGCCGTACTGCGCAAACCACTGCACACGCTCGTTGATGTCGCCCACGCGCGGGTGCGGGGACAGGACTTCGACGACGAGATCAGGGGCGCCTCGCACCCGGTCGGTCAGAATGTGCGCGCGCTCGTTTGAGATCACGAACAAATCAGGCTGAACGACCAGCGCGTGCTCGTCGTCGAGAATCACATCGAGCGGTGCAAGCCACACCGTGCCTACTCGGTTCACTTGCAGGTACTCATGAACCGAGAGGACCAGCGACAGCACCGCCTGCTGGTGCCGCGGTGTCGGCGATTCTGCGACCCGCCACACGCCAAACGCCAACTCTTGGGGCCGAACGGTTTCCGGAGTCGCGAGGTACTCGGCGGTGGTCATGGCAGGCCGGCGGCGACGCCGCACCGAGCGCTTCGCATAGAGCAAAGCCACATCGTTCTTCCTTTCCGACCTCGACGACGACGATGCCATCGTCGGGGGAGCGCCGTCAAGCGTGAGAAATGAGCCGAAACCCTATAATCGTCTGCGTGCCCGATCCGGTCATCGTCCCCCGCGCGGATCACCCCATTTCGCGCCGTAACATCGACTCCGACGCCTTGCGGGTGCTGTACCGCCTGCACGAACACGACCACACGGCGTACCTCGTCGGTGGCAGCGTCCGCGACCTGATCCTGGGCCGGCGGCCCAAGGACTTCGACATCGGGACGAGCGCGCACCCCTATCAAATCAAGCGGCTGTTCCGGAACTGCTGGATCATCGGGCGCCGCTTCCGCCTGGCGCACATCAAGTTTGGCCAGAAGACGATCGAGGTGGCGACGTTCCGTAAGAACGTCCCGGAGTCGGCGGCGGATCCGCCGCCCGAAACCGACTCGGTCGTCGTCGCGTCCGCGGCGCCGCCGTCCGCCGAGCCTGAGGCGGCCGCGCCGGACCAGCACCAGGCGCACCACGACAACACGTTCGGCACGGCCGAAGAGGACGCCTTCCGCCGCGACTTCACGATCAACGGGCTGTTCTACGACATCGGCACGTACGCGGTCATCGACTACGTCAACGGGCTCGCCGATCTCGAGCGCAAGCTGATTCGATCGATCGGCGATCCGCGCGTGCGCTTCGTCGAGGATCCGGTTCGTATGTTCCGCGCGGCCGTGCTGGGCGCGCGGCTCGGCTTCGATCTCGATCGACTCGTCCTCGAGGCGATCGCCGAGCACCGCGGCCTGATCGCGAAGGCGTCACCCGCGCGTCTCCTCGAGGAGTACTACAAAGTGCTGCGCTCGGGCGCGGCGCAGGCGAGCTTCGAGGCGCTCGGCCGGGTGCGCTTGCTCGAGCTCATCACGCCCGAGCTCCGGCATCCGTCCGCGGCGGTGTGGGAGTCCCTCGCGCGCCTCGATCGATATCGTCAGCGCTTCGAGTCCGCGCCCCCCGAGCTCACGAACACGCTGCTCGTCGGCGCGCTGCTCGTCCCGACGGGCGTGTTGAACCGCCGCGCGCACGGCGCCGACGCCGATCCGAAGAAGGAACGCGTCAGTTTCGGCATGCTGCCGGTCGCGCGCAAGGACATCGAGCGGCTGCGCCACGCGATGCAGCTGCTGCCGCGGCTCATCGAGCCCGAGCTGCCGCCGCGCGTGGCCCGCAGCCTGCCGCACCGGCCGGCGTTCGACGACGCGCTGACGTGGCTCGAGGTGTTTGGCGATGCGCCGGACGCCGTCGAGCGATGGAAGCACGCCAAGCATCAGCGCGCGCATCAACCGCATCCACCGCATCCCACGCGGCACGCCGCCGGCGAACACGCGGCCGCGGCACCCGCGGACGGCAGCCCGGCCGGGAGCAAACGCCGAAGGCGACGGCGAAGGAGACGAGGGCGAGGCGGACGGGGTCCGGCGGCGGGCTCTACCTCATGATCCAGGTCGCGCCGATGCGAACGGCGCGGCCGGGCGCGAGCGTCACGAGCGGCGTCCGGCCGACTTCCACGCGGCTGTCGAAGGCGTTCTCGAGGGCGAACAGCCAACGGATGTGCGCGAGACGCGCGGCCACCTGCAGATCGACTTGCGAGGCCTTCGCGAGCAGGAACTGATTCCGGTCGTCGTCGAACTGCGGCGTCACGCCGTGCCACAGCACGGAGGTCATGATGCCGTGCGTCAGCAGCCAATCGATCGTGGCCGAGCCAGACGCCTTCGGCACCTGCGGCAGACGGTTGCCTTCGAGCGCCGGCTCGAGCGAATCACGGAAACGCGCGTCGGTGAACGCGCCCGAAACGCGGAGCCGCAGCTCCGGCGTCGGCCGCACTTCCCCATCGAGCTCGAGACCGCGCGCGTGGGCGTCGCCGGCATTGCGGCGCTCGCGAATGATGAGGGCGCCGCTCGAGACCGTGACGTTCGCGATCGCATCGTGCACGACCGTCCAGAACCCGGCCGCTGACAGCTGCCACTTCGCGCGCGACGTGCCGATCCCGATATCCGCTGACGAGGCGTGCTCGGGCAGGAGATTCGGATTCGCGCGCGTCAGGACGTTGCCCGCCTGAAAATTGCGCACGAGCTCGTTGAGCGTCGGCCAGCGGTGGCTGCTCGCCACGGATCCGCGCAGAAACGTCGTGCGCGTCAGCTCGAACGCCGCGTTCGCGCGGCCGACGGTCGCCTGATCGTACGAATCCGCGCTCGTGGGCGCCGCGCGCCACTCGTGACGCACGCCGCCGGAGACCGAGAGCCGCGCGGCCGGGGCCGCCCCGGCCTGGAGCGCGATTGCCTGCGAGTCATCGCGCAGCGCCTGCGTCGTCGTCGCCGTCGGGCGCACGTCCTCGAAATCCACGCCCGCGTGTGAGAGCTGATAGCTCGCGAGGATCTGGCCGCGGCCGAGGCCGCGCCCGACCTCGACCACTCCGCGCGTCGTCGTGCCGTCCGTCGTCTGCGCCGAAGTGAGCACCTCGGACGTGCGCGCCGCGTTGACGGTCGAAAAGGTCTGATAGAAGCGATTCGGACTGACCGAGAGGCGGCCGGCAAACGTCATCTGCCCGCTGGTCGCTTCGTAGGCGACCGCGCCGGTGCCGCCGCTCATGCGGTTGACCTGAATCACCGTGCCGTTGCCACGGTCGTCCGACCCGCCCCAGCCGACCGCCGTGAGGCGGCGGCTGCCCTGTCCGAAGACGACGCGGCCGTAGAGATTCGACCAGGTCGCGTTCGCGGGCTGATCGACGGGCCCGCGCGACTCGGGCGCGACGGGAATCACGCCGTCCGTGTGATACCAGCTGCCCGATCCAAACCCCGCCGCACGGCCAATTCGGCCGGCAATGGCGAAGTCCAGACCGCCGACGCCCGGCGTGCCGCCCTCGCCGCCAATCTGAAACGTCGTGTTGCCGGCTGCCGGCGTGACGATGCGGATCAGGCCGCCGAGCGCATCGGTGCCGACGGCCTCGCCCTCGGCGCCGCGATCGACGTCGATGCGCGAGATCGCGTCGGGCGGCACGCGTGTCCACGTCACCCACCCGCCGAAGCCGTCGTTGAGCGTCACGCCGTCGAGCAGGACGAGCCCGCGGCTCGATCCCGACGCCGACAAGCCGCGCAGCGTCACGCCATGCGTCGTCGGATTCGACGCGCGGGCGGACGATCGTCTGAACAGCGAGAACCCGGACACGACGCGCAGCGCTTCGTCGGTCGTCACGACGGGCAGCTGATCGAGGTCTGAGCGAGAAAGGACGGTCGTGCCCGTCGAGGGATCGCGGAATGACGCCTCGCGATCCGGCGTCACGACCACGGATTGCGTCACGACGGCCGGCGAAAGAATGATCTCGACGGTCGACACCGTCACGGTGCGCCGCGACGCCTCGAATCCGCGCGCCGTGACTTCGATCTCCGCGGGCAGGACGACGTCGGGAATCGAGAACTTGCCGTTGATGTCGGCGAGGCCGACGGCCGGCTTCTGCGCGGACATCACGGTCACGCGCGCGCCGGCGACGGGCGCGCCGTCCGAGCTCTTGACAGTGCCGGCGAGCGTGGCAGGCTGCGCGTGCGCGGCCGCGGTAACGAACAGAGACAAGGTCAGCGTGCACAGAACCTGACGAACCCGTCGAACCGACGCGATCTCCATCCCCTATCCGTTCTTCCTCTCGAACTCCTTCATGAACTCGACCAGCGCCTTGACCCCGTCTTCCGGGAAGGCGTTGTAGATCGACGCGCGCATGCCGCCGACCGAGCGGTGGCCCTTGAGGCCGTCGAGGCCCGCCGCGGTCGCCTCCTTCGCGAACCTGGCGTCGAGCTCTTCGGTCGCGAGCTTGAAGGTCACGTTCATGAGCGAGCGGCTGTCCTTGTCGGCGTGGGGCTGCCAGAACGCCGTGCGGTCGAGCTCGTCGTAGAGGATCTTCGCCTTGCGCTCGTTGACCGCTTGAATCGCCTTGAGCCCGCCCTGCGCAATGAGCCACTTCATGACGAGGCGCAAGATGTAGATGCCGAACGCCGGCGGCGTGTTGTACATCGACCCGTTGTCCGCCTGCGTCTTGTAGTTCAGCATCGTCGGCAGCGTGTCGGCCGAACGCGCGAGGAGATCGTCGCGGACGATCACGACCGTGACGCCGGACGGACCGAGGTTCTTCTGCGCGCCCGCGTAGATGAGCCCGTATGACTTGACGTCGATCGGCCGCGAGAAGATGTCCGACGACGCGTCGCAGACGAGCGGCGCCGCACCCACGTTCGGCTGATCGTGCCACTCGGTGCCATGAATCGTGTTGTTCGACGTCATGTGCACGTACGCCGCGCCCGACGTGAGCTTCAGCTCCGACTGCTTCGGGATGCGCTTGAAGTTGCCGTCCTCGGTGGACGCGGCGACGTTGGTCGCGCCGACCCGTTTGGCTTCCTTCATCGCCTTCTTCGCCCAATCGCCCGTGACGATGTAGTCGGCCGTGGCGCCGGGCGTGAGCAGATTCATCGGCACCATCGAGAACTGCAGGCTCGCGCCGCCTTGCAGGAACAGCACTTTGTAATTGTCCGGAATGCCGCCGATCGTGCGCATGTCGGCTTCCGCGCCCTGGATGATCGCCTCGAACGTCTTCGATCGATGGCTGATCTCCATGACGGACATCCCGACGCCGGGCAGCGCCACCAGGTCGCGCTGCGCTTCCTCGAGCACGGGCACCGGCAGCACGGCCGGACCGGCCGCAAAGTTGTAGATACGCTTGGTCGCTGTAGTCATGCGTGCCTCAATCCTCACCCAAGGGCTGGACTTTAGCACGTGGAAGGCCGTCTGCTCGCACCCCATGGATGCGACGCGCCTCAAGCGTTGACGGCGTTCGGCGCCTTCCCCGTGTCCATGAACGTCTTCACGATGCGGACCGTTTCCGCCGCGATCGCTTCCTGCGCCTGATCGGTGGACGCTCCGATGTGGTGCGTGCCGATCACGCCGGGCTCCTTCACGATCGGATCGCCGAAATCACCATTGGGGGTCGCCGGTTCCTGGGCGAACACGTCGAGCGCGACGCGAAGCTTCTTCTCGCGGGTCGCGGCGACCAGTGCCGCGGAATCGACGATCTCTCCGCGCGCGGTATTGATGAAGTAGCTGCCGGGCTTGAGGCGCGCCAGCACGGCGGCGTTCACCAGGTGCTTCGTCTCGGGCGCGAGCGCGAGGTGCACGCTCAGCACGTCCGATCGGGCGGCGGCTTCGGCGGGCGATGAGGCCAGGCGGATCGTGACCTGGCGGGCCACGTCTTCAAGGCCCAGGCTCTTGGCCTCGCCGGCCGTCAGCGCGCGGTCCGCGCCGTCGAACCGACGGCTCCACAGGACAATGTTCATGCCGAACGCGGCGACGCGCGTCATCACTTCGCGCGCGATCGCCCCGGTGCCGAGAATGCCGATCGTCGCGCCGTAGAGCCCGCGCGCCTTCGCGTACTCCTTCTTGTTCCACTTGCCGGCGCGCAGATCGGCGGCGTTGTCGGGAATGCGGCGATCGAGCGCCAGCAGCAGCGCCAGCGTGAGCTCCGCGACGGCGATCGCGTTCTTGCCCGGGCAGTTCGCGACCTGAATGCCGCGCGCGGTCGCCGCCTTCACGTCGATCGTGTTGACCCCGGCGCCGGCCCGGACGATGAGCTTGAGCGAGCCGCCCATGGCCGGCTCGCCGACTTTCGTCGATCGCACGACGAGCGCGCCCGGCTGCGTCGACGCGATCGCGCCAGCGAGCGTCTGCTCCTGCAGATCCGGCTCGTAGCTGACCTCGCACCCGAGCGCTTTGAGGCCGTCGATTCCGCTCTGCTCGAATTTGTCGGCGATGAGTACGCGCATGTGTCTGTGTTTGTGTGGCTCTCAGTGAGCGTATCGCACCGAACCGGCGGAAGGGGGTCGGGTCTGGCTTACGCCATCAAGACCCGACCCCAACTCAAATCAAGTGCACGACCAAACCGTCTCTCAGCTTCGGCTCGAACCATGTCGACTTCGGCGGCATGATGCCGCCGGCGTCGGCGATCGCCATCAGGTCGTCGATGCCGACCGGAAACAGCGAGAAGGCGACGGCCGCGCGGCCGCTCGAGACGAGGCGCTCGAGCTCCGCCTGCCCTCGAATACCGCCGACGAAGTCGATGCGTTTATCCGTCCGCGGATCGCCCACACCCAGCTGCGGTTCGAGCACCGTCCGCTGCAACACCTCGACGTCCAGCGAGTCGGCGCGTGAGGTGCCCGCCGGCGGCGCCGGCAGCACCAGCGTATGCCAACGGCCGGCGAGGTACATCCCGACCTCGCCGCGGCGGCGCGGGGTCGCCTCGCCCGCGCGGTCCGCGATGAACGGCCGCAGGGCCGTCAGGAGAGCCTCCGGCGTCTTACCGCCCAGGTCTTTGACCACCCTGTTGTAGGGCAGAATCCGAACCTGCGTATCGGGGAACGCGGTGGCAATGAATGTCGCGGCGCCCCGCGAGCCAGGCAGCGCCTCCCGCGCGCGCGCCGCACTCGCGACGCGATGATGGCCGTCGGCGATGTAGAGCGCGGGCAGCATCTCGAAGGCCTTCACCAGCGCCTTCACGTCGTCGCCCGTCACGCGCCACATCGTGTGCGACACACCGTCGCTCGCCGTGAAGTCGTACAGCGGCGGCGTCGCCACGACGCGGCGGGCGATCGTGTCGACAGAGAGCGAGTGGTGATACGTGAGGAACACGACGCCCGTCTGCGCGCGGATCTCCGTCATGTGCCGCGTGCGGTCGTCTTCCTTCTCCTTGCGCGTCTTCTCGTGCTTCTTGATGAGGCCGGCGTCGTACTCGTCGAGCGAGAAAAGCCCGGAAAGGCCGACCTGCTCGTGCGTGCCCATCCTCAGCCGGTAGAAATAGAGCGACGGCTCGTCGTCCTGCACCAGCGGCGCGGCGCGCTTCAGCTCTTCGAAGTTGCGCGTAGCCTGCGCGTACACGCTCGCGTCGTACGGATTTGTCGCGGGCGGCAGATCGATCTCCGCCCGTGTGACGTGCAGGAAGCTCAGCGGATGTCCCGCGGCCACGGCACGTGCCTCCTCGACGTTGACGACGTCGTAGGGTACGGACGCGACCTCGGCGGCAACCTCCGGCGCCGGTCGCAGCGCTCGAAAGGGAGAGAGCAGCGCCATCGACGACTACCTCGGGCGGGCTGGCGTCGCGGCCGGGCTCGCCGCGGCCAGCGCGTCCACTCGCTCGCGTAACTGACCGAGCGCCGCGTCACGATCCTGCATGAACGCCGGAAGCGCGTCCGCGGCAATTGGCACGCCCGGCGGCATCCGGCTCAGCTCCACGAGCGGATTGACGTGCGTGCTGTTCTTGAGAATCCGGTAATCGAGATGCGGGCCGGTCGCCGAGCCCGTCATCCCGACGCGGCCGATGAGCTGGCCCTGCTCGACGCGCCCGCCGACACGAATGCCGGGCGCGAAGGCGGACAAGTGCAGGTACTCCGTTTCGTACCCGCCGGCGTGGCGCAGCTTGATCAGGCGTCCGGCCTCACCCGCCCATCCCGCCGATTCGACGACGCCGGACGCGACGGCCATCACGGCCGTGCCCACCGGCGCGCCGTAGTCCACGCCCAGATGGGGACGGACGTCGCCGTGCACGGGGTTCACGCGGCGATAGGAAAACCGCGATGTCACTCGCGGCTCGAACGGCAGCGGCGACTTCAGGAACTGCCGCTTGAGCGATCGGCCCTCCGCGTCGTACCACGCGATCTTGCCATCGCGGTCGCGATACGGAATCGCGGTGATCTCCTTGCCGCCGGTCCGCAGCACTGCCGCCTTCAAGTCGCCATAGCCAGGCGCCTGCCCCTCGCGGTACACGCGCTCGAACAGCACCTGGATGCGATCGCCCGGCTGCAGGTCCGAGTTGAAGTCGACTTCGCCGCCGAAGATCTCGGCGAGGGCCAGCGCCAGCAGGACGTTCTCGCCGGAAGCATCGAACGCGCCGACGAGCGATGAGTGCACCTTCGTGATCGAGGCGTCGACCGCCGCCAGCTCGATCGTCCTGGGCACGGCGACGACGTCGACGTCGACCGCTGGCTGGCCACTCGACGGTTGAGCTTTGAAGACGACGCGAAGCAGGCGGTCGGGATCGATGGGATAGCGGAACTCGCGTAGCAGGCCGTCGAGCGTCCGGCGGAACACGTACGTCTCGCCCGCGCGGAGATCGCGCGGATTGAAGACCCTGCGCACCGAGGTGATCACCGACGCCGTGAGATCGGCCGAGACGTTGTTCTGGCGCAGGAGGCTCTCGAGTGTTGCGTTCGCCGGCACGCGCCCGGTCGTGTCCTGACTGTCACGCGCCAGCAGCACGTCGTGAGCCGGCGCGCGATCGGGCGACCGGTCCGGCGCGGAGTGACAGGCGGCCAGCAGACCGGCCGCCAGCCACGGCGTCGCCCGAGCGGTCCAGCTCACCGCGGCTGACTCGATGGTGGAACCTTGCCCATCGCGCGAAGGTACGTGACCAGATTGCCGTAGTGCTCGAACATGTGCGAGTTGTTCGCCGACAGCGCGCCCAGGCGTGTCGTGTCGCTGCCAAACGCCTTCACCGGCTCGCCGCCGTTGTGGTCGTTGGTCTGGTTGTACGCCTTGTCGCAATACGCGAATGACGCGGCCAGCACCTTCTGCATCTCGACCTTCGACGTCACCTTTTCGAAGTCCTCGCCCTTGGGCCCCCGCTCGGCGGCATTTTCCACGCCCATCGCGAAGCCGCAGTACGCGTAGTTCACGTTGGCGATGTGGCCAAGAATCTGGCCGTAGTTGCGCACGTCCTGCGCGACGCCCTGCGGTCTGAACTCGTACTCCTTGTCGGTCACCATCTGCGCCGAGCGCAAGATGAAGTCCTTGACCTCGTCGTTGCCCGCCTTGATCGACGTCGTGATTGGGCCGGCCGCGACCATCGTCACCTTACCGGTGGTCGCCGGCTTGGACTGCTGCTGGGCGGCCACGGCCGCCGCTGCGAACACGATCACGCCTACAACGATGAATCCGCGTCTCATGGTCTCTGTCCCTCCAGACCCTGCAAGCGCATGGACGTCACGATGTTGCACCCTTCCCTGGGCGCGGAATAACTTACCACGCCCTTCCCCTGTGGCCATTGCCCGCTTTCGGATATCCACCGCATAATGGGCGCGCCCGTGAGGAGCACACCGATGACTAACAAGTTTCGTACGGCGCTCGTATCCGTCGCGGCGGTCGCGGCTCTCGCCGCGTTCGGCCTCCCGCTCGTGGCGAGCGAGAACATCGACTACGACGGTATCAACAAGATCAAACAGCAGGGGCTCAATCCAGACAACTCGAAGGTCATGGAGATCATGAGCTACCTGACGGACGTCTACGGCCCGCGGCTGACCGGATCGCCGAACGTCCAGAAGGCCGGCGACTGGACCGTCGCCAAGATGAAGGAGTGGGGCCTGGTGAACACGGCGCTCGAACCGTGGACGGTGTGTCCGCCGGAGGTTGTGGCGGCGCGCGCGGCGGCGGAGCGCGGGGGCGGCGCGGCTGGCCGTGGCGCCGCCGGCGGTGGCGGCGCCGGGGGTGGCGGTGGCCGCGGCAACGACCCTTCGAGCTGCAATTTCCCGCGCGGGTGGGCCAACGAGAAGTTCTACATGCAGGCGGTCTCGCCGCAGCAGTTCCCGATTCCTGGCACGCCGACCGGTTGGACACCCGGCACGAATGGGCTCGTCCGCGGCGAGGTCGTCCTCGTCACCGAGACGACGCAGGAAGAGCTCACCGCGAAGTACGGCGGCGGCAAGCTGAAGGGCAAGTGGGTGATCTCCGCGGACGCGCCGGACGTCGCGGCATATTGGAATCCGCTGAGTGAACGGTACACGAAGGAACAGCTCGAGCGGATGGACAGCCCCGAGCATCCCGCGGAGTTCGGCGTCACGCCCCCCGGCGGGCGCGGCGGCGGACGCGGCGCACCAGCGGCGCCGGCGGGCCCTGGCCGCGGCGGCGCCGCCGCCACCGGCACGCCGTTCAATCGCACGACGTGGTTGAAGAGCGAAGGCGTGATCGGCACGTTGTCGACCGCGCCGCGCGGGCACGGCATCTACACGATTGGCGGCTCGTCGGCGACGAATCCGGACACGGGGCTCACGGCGATCGTGATTCCCGCCGAACAGTACGGCCGCATCGCGCGCATTCTCACGAAGGGCATGCCGGTCACGATCGAAGCGGACATCAAGAACACCTACACGCCCAACCCGCCGATGTTCAACGTCGTCGGTGAGATTCCCGGCACGGACAAGGCCGACGAGATCGTGATGCTCGGCGCACACTTCGATTCGTGGCACGCGTCGACGGGCGCGACCGACAACGGCGCGGGCTCGGGCGCGATGCTCGAAGCGATGCGCATCCTCAAGCAATCGGGCGTGCGGCTGCGGCGCACCGTGCGGATCGGGCTCTGGACTGGTGAGGAGCAGGGCCTGCTCGGATCGCGCGACTATGTGTCACGGCACTTCGGCACGCCCCCGCCGGGCGGCGGCCGTGGCGGCCCGGCGCCTGCGGGTCCCCCTCCGCCGCCGACGCTGCTGCCGGATGCAGCCAAGTTCGCCGGCTACTTCAACATCGACAACGGCACCGGCGCGATTCGCGGCGTATACCTGCAGGGCAACGACGCCGTCGCACCGATCTTCCGCGACTGGATGGCGCCGTTCCGCTCGATCGGCATGACGACGCTGACGATCGGGAACACGGGCGGGACCGATCACCTGTCGTTCGACGCGATCGGGCTGCCGGGGTTCCAGTTCATCCAGGATTCGATCGAGTACGACACGATGACGCACCACACGAACCTGGACAGCTACGAGCGGCTTCAGCCGGAGGACATGCGGCGCAATGCGACGATTGCCGCCGCGTTCGCGTTTCTCACCGCGAACCGCGACGAGAAGCTGCCGCACAAGCCGGCGACACCGGCGGCGACGGGACGAGGGCGCGGGGGAAACTAGATCATCGCAGATCGGTGATCGGAGATCGCAGATCGAAGAGCATCGAGGCATCGATGAACGAAATCGATGCATCGATGATCGCAGGGCATCGGGTCATCTGAGCAACGGCGAAGAAAGCGTCCGCGAAATGAGTGGGGCGGCCGCGAGAGCGCGCCGCCCCATTTCGTGTACTCCGATGATCGATAATCGATGCACCTCGATTATCAATAAATCGATATCGATGAAACGAGAGATCGATGTTCATCGATCTGCGATCCCCGATCATCGATCTGCGATTACCAGAGCCCGACTTTGCCTTTGACCGAGTCGATGAGCTTGACCGGGTCGTAGCCGACGCCCTGCCGGAAGACGGTGTCGACCTTGCGGACGTCCGCGATGTTCGCCGCGGGATTGCCGGAGAGCAGCACGAGATCGGCCTGCTTGCCGATCGCGATCGTGCCGACGCGGGCGTCGCGGCCGAGATACTTCGCGCCGTTCGAGGTGCCGATCTGGATCGCCTCGAGCGGCGTGAAGCCCTCCTCGACGAGCAGCTCGAGCTGGCGCTGGTTGGAGTAGCCCGGGATCACGCCGCCCGATCCGGTCGGATCGGTGCCGGCGAGGAGCGTGCCGCCGGCGCGCGCGAACGCGCGCTCGAGCGCCATGCCTTTCGGAAAGAGCGTTTTGTACACCGAATTCTGGCTGGCGGCGGCGCGCGCGTACGCCGCGATGAACTGCTGCGCCAGCTCGGGCATGAGCACGTCCAGGCCGGGCGGCACCGGCCGGCCCGGCGTGAACGTTTCGAACACCGTCATCGTGGACGTCAGCGCGATATGTTTGTCGACGAGCAGCTTCACGAGCGTCTTGAACGGCGCGCCCTCGGGATCGAGCGCGGCAATCGTCTGCTGACCGGTGCCCTGCCCCGGGCACACGTCCGGCTGTTTGTTCTGCACGAAATCGGTCGCGGCCATGAACCCGTGCTCGAGGTTGTCGATGCCGGCGGTCGCGGCTTCCGCGTACGTCACCGAACACAGATGGCCCGTGATCTTGAGCCCGCGCTTGTGCGCTTCCTCGGCGGCAGCGGCGAGCTCCGCGCGCGTGATCTGCATGTACGCCTTGAACGACGTCGCACCCATGTCGGCCCAGTAGTTCACCTGCCGCCGCGCGTCGTCGGCGTCCTTGAGTGAGTTCATCTGCAGAAACGTGTTCGTCCCGTTGAGGTACGGCGCGGTCGCATCCATCGCGGGACCGGGCACCTCGCCGGCCTCGATGCGGCGCTTGAGGACGAAGTCCATGAAGCCGTTGACATTGCCGCCCGTGCGCATCGTCGTCACGCCGCCCGCGAGGTAGAGGCGGACGAAGCTCTCGCCAAGCTGGCCGTACACGCCCGGTCCCGTCGGGTAGTAGAGGTGCTCGTGGACCATGACCATGCCCGGCATCACGCTCTTGCCGCTGCCGTCGATCACGGTCGCGCCTTCCGGCGGCGTCACGCTCGCCGACGCGCCCATCGCGGCGATGTTGCCGTCGCGGATGACGATCGTCTGGTCGTCACGCGCTGGTGCGCCGGTGCCGTCAATCACGCGGACGTGCGTGATCGCGACGGACGCGGCGTCGACTTTCACGAACTGGCGGATGCCGTTGCCGACGGTGGCACGCTGGGCGAGCACCGGGAGGGTCGCGGCGAGCGCAATCGACGCGGCCAGGGCGGAACGCAGGGTGCGGAGCTTCATAGCGGGTGAGTTTACCCCTGCCCTGCCAACCACCGCAGGCCGTCGAGCGTCTGACATAATGCGTCCGACTCGGACATATCCGATATGGACATATCGACACCGCTCAAACCCGCCGTCTTCTACATCCTGCTGGCGCTGGCCGACCATGACCGCCACGGGTACGCCGTGATGCAGGCTGTCCGCGAACGGTCACAAGGGCTCGTGCCGCTGCGAACAGGGTCCTTCTACCGGCATCTGTCGAAGCTCATCGACGCGGGAATGGTCGCGGAGGCGTCGCGCCGGCCGGCGGATGCCGACCCGCGCCGCGGCGCGCACTATCACCTCACGCCGCGCGGCCAGAAGCTGCTCGCGGCGGAAAAACAGCGGCTCGCCGACCTGGCGGCGTCCGTGGGCGCGCTGCGTCCCGTCTCACGCAAGGGATCGCTGTGAGCGAGACGATGCCCACGCCTCGGCCCGTCGAGCGCGCGCTCGGGTGGCTGCTATGTGCGTACCCGCGTCGGTTCCGCGATCGCTTCGAGGCGGGCATGCAGGACGCGCTCACGGAGGACTACGACCGGGCGCGTCAGGCGGGCTGGCGCGCCCGCGCGCGGTTCTGGCTGGCGTCCGTCGCCGACGTCGCCTGGTACTCGATCGTCGAACATCTCGCGGCCGCGCGGACGCCGGAACCGCGCGTCGGCCGCAAAGGAGTGCTCATGTCGTCGTTGCGCGCCGACGTTCGCGATGCCTGGCGCTCGCTGAGGGGCGCGCCCGTCGTCACCATCATCGCGGTGTTGTCGCTCGCGTTCGGCGTGGGCGCCAATACCGCGCTCTTCTCGATCCTCAACAGCCTCGTCTACAAGTCGCTGCCCGTGCACGAGCCCGAGCGCCTGGTCCAAGTCGACGGCGGCCCGTGGACGAATCCGGTCTGGGAACAGATCCGCGATCGGCAGGACCAGGTGTTCGACGGCGCGTTCGCCTGGAGCAGCACGCGCTTCGACCTGTCGATGCGCGGCGAGAGCGAGTTCGCGAACGGCGCGTATGCGAGCGGCGGGTTCTTCGACGTCCTCGGCGTGCAGCCGCTCATCGGCCGAACCTTCACGAAAGTAGACGACGCTCGTGGCGGCGGGCCGGACGGGCCGGTGGCGGTGATCGGCTACGACTTCTGGCAAAAGCGATTCGGCGGCGCGGCGGACGTCGTCGGCAAGACGCTCACGCTTTCGCGCAAGACGTTCACGATCATCGGTGTGCTGCCGCCGCGATTCATGGGACCGGAGATCGGCTGGTCCGCCGACGTCATCATCCCGCTGTCAGCGAACGCCGTCCTCGGAGGCGCCGCCAACATCCTCGACGTCCGCGCGGCGTGGTGGCTCGACGTCATGGCGCGCTTGAAGCCAGGCCAGACGATGGAGCAGGCGACCCTGGCGCTGCGCGGCATCCAGCCGGTGGTTCACGACGCCGCCGTGCCGCTCGACTGGCCGAAAGAAGAGCAGAACAACTTTCTGAAACAACCGTTCACGCTGATCCGGGCGTCGAATGGCGAGTCGAATTTGCGTGAGCAGTTTCAGCGGCCACTGATCATCCTTCTCGTCGTGGTCGGGCTCGTGCTCGTGATCGCGTGCGCGAACATCGCGAATCTGCTGATCGCCCGCGCGACCGCGCGCCGCCACGAGCTCAGCGTCCGTCTCGCGCTCGGCGCGACGCGATGGCGGCTGGCGCGGCAGCTTCTGATCGAGAGCCTCGCGCTCGCCGCGGCAGGCGCGGTCGGCGGCCTGGTCGTCGCGCAATGGGGCAGCCGGCTGCTCGTGCGGCAGCTGACGACGATGACGAGTCGCGTCACGCTCGACCTCGCAATCGACTGGCGCATTCTGATCTTCACCACCGCCGTCGCGACCCTTACGGCGCTGCTGTTCGGTCTCGTACCCGCGATGGGCGTCGGCCGGATCGTGCCGAGCGAGGCGCTCAAGGAGCGCGGGCGGGGACCCTCTGGCGATGCGCGCCTTGGGGTGCGGAACATGCTCGTCGTCGCGCAGGTCGCGCTTTCGCTGGCGCTCGTCGTCGGCGCGGGCCTTTTCGTGCATACGTTTGCGTCGCTCGCGACACGCAATCCCGGCTTCGATCCTGCGCCCTTGATCATCGTCCGCACGAATGTCGCGCGCAGCCAGGTACCGCGCGAAGGACGGCTCGATCTGTTCGAGCGGTTGCGCCAAGGCGCCGCGTCGGTGCCCGGCGTCGCGAGCGTGGCAGCGTCAGTGGTCACTCCCGTCGGCAACGTCCGCTGGAACACGCTGATCGACGCGCCGGACGGCCTGACCCTGCCCCGCGACAAGCGCGTCTCCTGGCTCAACGCCGTGACGCCGGGCTGGTTCGCCACGTACGGCGTGCACCTGAAGAGCGGACGCGATCTCAACGAGCACGATCGCGCCGGCGGCCCGCCGGTGGCGGTCGTCGACGAGACGTTTGCGCGCCGGTTCTTCCCGGGCGTGGCCGATCCGGTCGGTCGCCACGTTCTTCGGGACGTGCCGCCGGCGGGCAAGGAGTCGATCGAGATCGTCGGGCTCGTCGAGGACACGGTCTACAGCTCGCTCCGCGCGCAACCCACGCCGACGATGTACCTGCCGCTGGCACAATCTGATGAGAGAGGCGCCGAGATCGCGCTGACGGTGCGCGCGCAAAACGGCACGCAGGCACAGCTGTCGCGCGCGCTCACGACCTCCCTGCTCAACGTCGACGGCGCAGTCGCGCTGACGTTCCGGCCGTTGTCCGATCAGCTCGGGGCGTCGCTGCGCCAGGAACGGCTGGTCGCGATGCTGGCGGGATTCTTCGGCGCGCTCGCGCTCGTGCTCTCCGGGCTCGGACTGTACGGCGTGACGGCCTACGCGGTCGGCCGTCGGCGCGCGGAGATCGGCATCCGGCTCGCGCTCGGATCGACCCGCGCTGCCATCGTGCAGCTCGTGCTGCAGCGCGTCGGCTGGCTGGTCGGGATCGGCATCGCGGCCGGCGCGGGCTTGAGCCTGTGGCTGGTCAAGTACGTGGCGTCGCTGCTCTACGGCGTCGAGTCGCGCGACCCGTGGACGCTCATCGGCGCCGCCGTATCGCTCGCGGTCGTCGGGGTACTCGCCGGCTGGCTTCCGGCACGGCGAGCATCACGCGTGGATCCCACGGTCGCGCTCAGAATGGAGTAAGAGCATGTTCGAGTTGCGTGTAGTGCTTCGGATTCGCCCGACTGCGCTCGCGACGACGGCGACCGTCTGAAAAACGGCGCGCACGGGGGCGACCGAAGGTTGGGTGCCCGGGACCCAACCTGAGCACGCCGGACGAGCGCCCCGAAGCGCCGTTTTTCCGGCTCGTCGAGCCGGAGGGCGGAGCCGAAATACGACATGCAACTCGGAATCGACTAGCGCACGCGCGCCGAGACCACCGGCACCATCCACACAGCGTACTTTGCGGGGTCGTGAATATCGTCGATCATCTGGTTGAAGTACGCCGTCGCTTCCTCACGCGACAGCGTCGTGTATTCGACGATCGGCTCCACGTAGCCGTCGCGCCAGGCCGTGATGATCGACGCGAACGTCTCGCGCGCCACACGCACGGTGTCAACGACGACGTAATCCACCGTGATTTCCTTCAGGCCGAGCCGCACGAGCATCTCGTGCGCATCGCGACCGATGAAGAGATCGGTGTCGGTCTTCTCGCCAAAGGCCTCCGGCACGTCGTGCCAGAATCGCCGCGGGTCCAGTGCGCCGCGCTGGAAGTGCAGCATGCCGTAGTCCTCGGGAATCAGGTGCAGCCGTCCGCCCGGGCGGATCACCCTCGCGAGCTCGGCAATCACGCGGTCGGGATGCGGGATCGAATGCAGGACGTGGCGGCAGACGACGAGATCGAATGTGCCGTCCGGCGCGTCCAGCTCGAAGATGCTCTGGTGCTCGAAGGTCATCCGCGATCCCAGCGGCGCGGAACGCCTGCGCGCGAGTGCCAGGTGCGCGTCGATGATGTCGACGCCGAGGACGAACGCTTGCGGGTACAGCTCGCCGAGGCGGAACGTGATTTCGCCCGTGCCGCAGCCGGCGTCGAGGATCCGCAACTCGCCTGAGAGGTTGTACCGCCGGAACAGCTCGCGTTCCTGCGGCCAGATGGCCTGCGCTTGGGCCGCCAGATTGCGGACCATCGACTCGTCCGCCATCTGCTTCGCTTGAGGATTGAGATCGGTCACTCGTCGATCATGACACGATCGCGGATCTCGAGCGTCGTCGTGCTCCCGTCGGCGAGGGACACGCGGCGAATCGCATGGTTGTTAGTGTCGGCCACGTACAGCGACGTCGATGTCGCCGACAATCCGCCCGGCTCGTAGAAGCGGGCGTGGCCGCCGGGCCCGTCGGCCATGCCCGCCTCGCCCGTACCCGCGAACGTCGTCACGCGCCGCGTCTTTGGATCGAGGCGCTTGATCTTGTGGTTGTACGTATCCGCGATGTACAGCGCGCCAGCCGCCCACGCGACGCCGAGCGGATGCTGCAAGCGGACGTCGTCGCCCGAGCCGTCGTTGTCGCCGAATTCGAAGAGATCGCCGCCGGCGAGGGTGTCGACGTCGTTCACGGGCGGCAGCGTGATGGCGCGGATGATGTTGGACTCGCCGTCCGCGACATAGAGCGTCGAGCGATCGAGCGAGAGGCCGGACGGCTGCGCGAACGCGGCCTCATCTGCGGGACCATCGACGCGCGCCTCACGGCCGGATCCGGCGTATGACATCACGAGCGCCTGATCGAGATCGAGCATCCAGATCTGATGCAGGCCCGCCATCGCGATGAAGAGCAGGCGCGACGCAAGTTGCACGTCCCAAGGCGAGCTGAGCGACGTCTCGCGCGCGGCGCCGCCAACGCCGCCCCATGCCGCCTGCCGGCCGGTGCCGGCGACCGTCGTGACGCGCCGGCCCGCCAGATCGATCGCGCGGACCACGTGATTTTCGGTGTCCGCCACGAACAGCGCGTCGCCGCTCCGCGCGAGCCCCTGTGGCCGATAGAACCGCGCCGCCTCGAACCCACCGTCGACCCAGCCGGCCGCGCCCGAGCCGGCCACGTCAAGGATTTTGCCGTCGAGCGAGCAGACGAGCACGCGGTGATGGTTGGAATCGGCGACGAACAGACGATCCGACGGTTCGTCCGCGAGCACCTTGCCGGGAAAAGCGAGCGTGCCCATCGTCAGCCGTTCGCGCTCCGGCGACAAGGCGATGGGCGTGCGATCGATCTTGCCCTGCTCGTCGAAGACATGGACGACGGCGGCGATGGCGCGGTCGAAGGCGTCGGCGTTGCCTTCGCCAGACGCGGTGCCGACGACGTAGCCTTCGGGATCGATCAGGACCTGCGTCGGCCACGCGCGCGCGCCGTACGACCGCCAGATCTCGAATCGTTCGTCGTTGACGACCGGATGATCGACGTCGTAGCGCACAAGAATCCGCCGCAGGTTCTCGCCCTGCCGCTCGTTCGTGAATTTCGCGGAATGCACGCCGACGACGACCAGCTCGGTGCCGTACTTCTCCTCGAGGCGCTTGAGATCCGGAATGACATGCAGGCAGTTGATGCAGCCGTACGTCCAGAAATCGAGCAGGACGACCTTGCCGCGAAGCGCCTTCAGCGACAGCGGCGCCGCGACGTTGAACCAGGCGAGGCCGGGGGCGAAATCGGGCGCGTGAAGGCGCGTCGGCGAGTCCATGCTGTTGGGCGATTGGGTCATTGGGCTATTGGGCTATTGGGCTATTGGGCTATTGAGATATTGGGCTATTGGGTGGCGTGTGCTTCAAGCAGGCCTCGGGGTCCAGCCGGACATCGACGTCTGGCGCCAACCAATAGCCCAATAGCCCAATAACCCAATAGTCCAATTTTCACCGGATCTCCACGCCGCCTTTCAACACCGCCCGGATCCTTCGCGTATTGCGGATGTCGTCGAGCGGGTTGGCGTCGAGCAGCACGATGTCAGCCGCCTTGCCGGGTTCGAGCGTGCCGCGGGCGGCCTCGGCGCCGGCCGCGCGCGCGGCGTTGCGCGTCGCGGCCTGCAGCGACTGGCGTGGCGTCAGGCCCGCGCCCGTCACGAGCAGCTCGAGCTCGCGGTGGATCATCGGCAGCGGATCGCGGCGGTCCGTCAGCCCGTCGGTGCCGGCGACGATCGAGACGCCCAGCGCGGCCGCGCGCTTCGTCACCGCGTACATCCACGGCGTGCGCAGCTTGCTGACCTCGTCCTGCGGCAGCCGTTCGGCGAAAATCCAGAGCGTCGGGTTGAGCGCGACGCCGCGGTCGCGCATCCCTTCGAGCACGCGCGCGATCGCCGGGCTGTCCGCCGGAATGCCGGCGAAATCCCCGCTCGCCCGCTTCGTGTAGTCGGTCGTTGGCGGACTGCCCTCCCACACCAGATACGCCGCGTGCGCGAGCATGGTCACGCCGGCCGAGACGAGGTCGCTCGGCCTGGCGGGAAACACGGCGGCATGCGCGACGACGGCCAGGTGCTGGCGTTTCGCTTCCTCGGTGACTCGACGGACCGCATCGCCGTCGAGCGCGGCGTACAGCTTCAGACTGCCGGCGCCCGTGCCGCGCGCAAGGGCGACGGCGCGAACGACATCGGTTGACGGCGTGATCGCCTGCGCCCACGGCGCCTCGCCCGGAGCAAATCCCCGCGACGCGCCGAGCACGCGCGGATCCGTGAAGAACGGTGGACCAGCCATGAGCGCGACGTAGAAGATCGTCGGCGACGAGATCTCGCCGGCGGCCGCTTCGCGCGCGAGCTCGCTCGCCATCCGCGCGTCGCCGGCCATGTCCCACACCGACGTCACGCCGCCGTGGACGGCACGGTTCAGCTCGTCGACCGCTTCCTCATGCGTGCCGCCGGTAACGTGCACGTGCGCGTCGAACAGGCCGGGAATCGCGAAGCGGCCCGCGCCGTCGATCGTCGATTGACTGGTGGGCTCGGACCCCGCGGGAAGGATGCTCGCGATCGTGCCGTCGCGCACGACGAGGCTGACGTGCGCACGCGGCTCAGCGTCCGTACCGTCGATGAGCGTGACGTCTTTGACGACGAGCGTGCCGCCCGCCGGGGCGCCGCGCTGCAGCGCGCCGGCCGGGGCCTCAATGAACGCGAGGAGCGCGATCGCGCAGACCCGGAGCGAGAGGCGGCGGACCGTCATGACGCCCGGGATCGCGGCTATTCGCCGCCGCGGCCGCGGCCTTGCCTCGCGGCCGGCGACATCTCGACGAGGCGACGAAGCTCCTTGATCGGCTCCGGGCTGTCATCGACCTGCAGGTGCAGCACGACGTCGTTGTGCAGCCAGACACCCGCGTCTTTCTTCACGACGATGAGGGCCGCTGACTGCTGGCCACGGTGATCGCCCCCGGCCTTCTGGCCCGCTTCGAGCGCCGCGACCAGGCGCAGCGATAGATGCTGCCGGCGGCCGTTCGCGTCCTTCTCGCTGTCCTCGAAGCCCTTGACCATCGCGGCCGGTACGAGGCTCGGCTTCATCCCGTCCTTTGGCGGCCACACGCCATCCGGACGTCCGAGCGTGTTGCCCTGCGCGGAGCAGTACCTGCCCTGCGCGTCGGCGGCTTCCGCTGGCGCCTGCGGGCCCGTGAACGCGGCGACTTCACCCTTCGCGTTCATCACCGCGAACTGCCGGCCAGCCTTCGCCCACGATCCGCCCCGCAGCCCGGGATCCGGATCGTCCGCGTAGATCTTCTTGATGATGTCGGCGGGCGCCATGCCCTGTTTGAGCAGCGCGAGGCCCTGCGGTCCGTAGCTGACGTCGACGATGGCCTGCGTCGCGACAGCCCCGACGCCGGCTTCGGCCCACAGGACACCATTGCCGGCCGAAAACACCTTCGACTGCACGGCGGCGCCGATCTCGCCGGTCTCGGGATCGAAGCCGAGAATCGAGAACGTGCCGGGCGGATCAGTTGGGCCGTTGGCGGCGAAACCGCTCGGCCGCTGCGCCGAAAGCGCGAGCGGCGCGATCGCCGCGATCGCCGCGATCACCAACGCGAGCTTCAGCTGAGAACGCATCGGACCTCCCACCTCTGCACTCTACCGCCGCGCGGGCGGGCGATTGATGAAATTCACGACCGCGGCAATCCACGCATCGTGCGTGTCCTCGAGGTGCGCGCAGTGGTCGGCGCCGGGCAGCTGCACCATCTGCTTGTCGGGCGTGCCGAGGTGCGCGAAGAACTTGCCGGCGTCGGCGGCCACCACGCCCGGATCGTTCTCGCCGAAGAGCACGAGCGTCGGCACCGTCACGCGATCAGGTTTGAGGCCGTTGAATTCGAGGTCGTTCTTGAGATCCGCCATCACCGGATCGGCCTTGAGCGCCTGTTCGATGAACGCCTGTACGACGATCGGCGGCGTGATCTTCGGCGACAGAAAATCGCTGATCGCGTTTTCCGCGGTGTTCTTGAGGAGCGCGGGCTTCTCAGGCGCCTCGGTATCCGCGAACTGCAGATCTGGATCGAACACGAACCCGAACAGCACCAGCGCCGACATCTTCGTCGGCGCGGATTGGGCGGCCAACTCGGCCTGCGCGGCGCCGCGCGACCAGCCGATCAACGCCGGCTTGGGCAGCGTCGCGTGCTGTTGCCCGACCCATGTGACGACGTTCACGAGGTCCGCGGCGGCGCGCTTGGGCGTGAGAAACCCGGTCGCGTCACGCGGTGTCTCGCCGTAGCCGCGCATGTCGACCGCATACGCCGCGAAGCCCTCCGCCGCGAGCGACATCATCACGGACCGCTGCAGGCCCGGCACCTGAAGATCGAAGTCCGGTCGGCTGCTCCACGTGCGGCCGTGTACGAGCACGACGGATCCCTTGGGCGTCGGCGGACGCCGCCCCCACACCGCCATGGGGTGCCCGTCGGACTGCACGGTGAAGCGCTCGGGCGCCGGGGTCGCGGCCGGCGCCGGCTGCCCGCGCTGACCGGCGGCTGGCACGACGGCCGTTGCGGCCACGAACGCGATCGTCGTCAACACGACTCGAAACGAACTCATGCGTGCCTATTCTGCATTAGGAATCTGTCGAGCCCGCCGAACCCTCTCCTATTTCAACTCTTCAAAACTCTCAACTCGCTCAAAGGCCTCGCTGCCTGGCTGCGCTGAGTTTCCTGGTCGAAGGCTCAGCACGACCTGGACGCCGGCCTCCCGCGCGGCCGTCAGCTCCCTTGTGACGTCCGACACGAACAAGATGGCGGGCGGCGGTGCGTCGAGCGCAGCGGCGATGCGGCCGTAGCTCTCGGACGCCACTTTCGCACCGACGCCGGTATCGAAGAATCCCGAGAGGAGCGGCGTGAGGTCGCCGTGTTCGGTCGATTCGAACAGGCGCCGCTGAGCGAGCTCGCTGCCCGACGAGTAGATCGCTACGCCCAGGCCGGCCGCGTGCCAGCGGCGGATCGCCGGCGGCACGTCGGGATACACCTGGCCCCTGAGCTCACCGGCGCGATAGCCCGCTTCCCAAATCTGCCCTTGCAGCAGCTTGAGTCCCGGCGACTTGCGATCGCGATCCATCAACCACGCGACGTACGGCGCGATGGTGTCGATCGAGTCGAACGCGCCGTCCGGCACGGTCTCGCCGCGCGCGAGATCGTCGGCGTACTCGCGGGCGAGCAGGCGCCGCACCTCGGCCATCTCGGCGTCACCCGCGTGCGCGCGCAGAAACGCGGCGAGATGCGCGCGCGCAAACGGAAACAACACGTCGTGCACGAATGCGATCGGCGTGGTCGTGCCTTCGATGTCGAGCAGCACGACGCGGATGCCGCGGTCGGCGAGACGAATCGTCAAACGGCGAGGCCCGGACGTCCGGTCGGGAAATACGCCGGCCCGAAGCAGACCGGTTGAAAGTGCTTGTCGACGCCCGTGCCGGTGTAGTGCGGCGTCCAGCCGGACGAATCTTGAAAGAGGCGGATTGCGCGGATGCGCCGCTCGGCGCAGAGATCGAACCAGTGATGCGTGCCGCGCGGCACGCGAATCAAATCGCCGGCCTCGACTTCGATCGCGAACACGGGTCCTTCGGGCGGATGGATGTGAAACAGTCCGTGGCCCTCGACGATGAAGCGGACTTCGTCTTCGTCGTGCCAGTGCTCGGCGTTGAACTTGTTGAGCATGGCGTCGAGGTTGGGCGTGTGCGGAAAGACGTCGATGACGTCGGCGGTGACGTAACCGCCGCGCATCTTGAGCTCATCGATCTTCGTCTTGTAGGCGGCGAGCAGCTCTTCGGCCGGCGCGTCGGGCCGGACCGGCGTCCCCGGCTCGGTCTTCTCGTACTCGATCCCGCGCGACGCGAGGTACGTGCGGATCTCGTCCGCGTCACGAATCGTCCTCTGTTCCTCAGGAATGTTGACTAGAGCCATCGCCAAACCCCTTCCACGACTACATCGTTCGTCCAAGAGCGATCACCACGAAGCTCACGAAGGCACGAAGGCGGATTCGTCCGCTGCAATCTCGCCAAGAGCGATCAACCTACGTAGGGCACGTAGGCTAGCCGCGCCGCCGGCGCCGTGACCAGCCTACGTGTCCTACGTGAGCCCTTACTTTGCGTTCCTCCCGGCAACTTCGAGGAGGAACTCCAAGATCTCCACGTGCCGTTCCGCCTCGTCGAGCGTCGCGCCCCACGTGTAGAGGCCGTGGCGCTCGAGCAGGAAGGCGTGTGCCGACGGGTAATCGCTCAGCGCCTGCCGCACCGCGCGCGCGAGCCGCGTCATGTCCTGGTCGTTCGGCACGATCGGAATCCACTCGCGATGTTCGTGCGAAACGACGCCGTCGAGGCCCTTGAGCATCTCGAACTGCTCGATGGCCAGGCCCTTCGCCTTCGCGTGACGGTCTGAAAGTATCGTGCTCCAAACCGAATGCGTGTGCAAGACGGCGCCCGCGCCGCGGAAGTCGACGATCTCGAGGTGGAGCCGCGTCTCGGCGGAGGGTTTGCCGCCGCCGTTGGGGCGCGGCCGGGCGGCGCCGCCGATCACGCTGCCCTGCGCATCGATCTGGAGAAACTGCGGCGCCGCCAGGCGGCCCTTGTGCGCGGCGCTCGACGTAATCGCCAGCTTCAACGGGCGCCGCGAGACGACGGCGCTGAAATTGCCGCTCGTCCCCATCACCCAACCGCGAGCGTAGAAGCGCCGGCCGATGTCGGCGAGCCTCGATGCGGCGTCACGAAAGGTCGGCAACGCGGAAGCGGTGGAATGGGACATGCCCTCAGTATTCTACGGGCAGGTTCGACGGGTTGAGATCACGCAAAATGGCGTCGCAGACTTTCGGCAATGCGGCGAGCGAGCGCGGGTACGTCAATCGCTTCACCGGCACCGCGCGCGCGAGTTCCGATGCGAGGGCGAAACGGGTGCGCTCGCGCGACGGCGAGTCCACGACAAGGTTGAACGACGACCGCAACAGCTCGACGATCGCCGCGCCGGGCGAGAGCGTATCGATGCGAATGTCACGCGCGCGCGTCCCGCGCGGGTGGCGCGCGAGGACGTAGAACGCGCGCAGGCGCACGGGCGCTCGCGCACGCTCGCGGCCGCGCATCGGTACGACCAGCTTCGCGGTGTCCGGGTGCATCTGCTCCTCGCGGCGGCGCCCGACGATCGCGCGCGCGACGTGCCGGTAGAGCTTGAGCCGCGCGGGACCGGGCTGGACGAAGCACGCGCGGCCGAGCCGGTGAATGGCGATCAAATCGTCGCTCACGATTCGCGCGCCGCGGCGAATCATCGCGGCGCCGAGCGTCGACTTGCCCTCGCCGCACTCCCCCAGAAACACCACCGCCTCGTCGTCAACCATGACGGCCGTGCCGTGGAGCGGCTCGGCGCCCCGTGCGACCAGCGAGAACGAGAGGACGTGCCCGAGCAGGTACGTACCGAGCGAGTGATCGGAGGCGCGACCGAGCCGCCTGTAGCGAACGGTGCCGCCGTCCGGCGAGACAAGAAACTCGAACAGGCCGCGCCACTCGAGATGCGCGACACCGTCGGAAAGCGCGCGATAGCGAAACCAGCTGCGGGAACGGCGCCCCTCTCGAGGAAACTCCGACGCGCGCGCAGGGCGAAAGGCGAGATCCGCGGTCGTGGAGGCCGGCGCCGAAGGAATCGGCAGCGGCAGGGGTGTGCTGAGCGTGAGGCCGTAGACGCAATACTGCCGCGGCATACTAGCCCGGACCGCCCGTCGTCCGCGTTCGCGGCTTGCCGCCGCCGTCCTGCCTGCTACCGCGCTTGATCCGGGTCAGGTCCTTCACGCTGCCATGCACGATGAGATCCGGCGTCCGGTACGGCTTGCGGGACTCCGCGCGATCAGGCGACGCGGTCGTGTGAACGCGGTCCCGCCTGGCCGGACGAGTCATGCGCGAAGAATACACGGAGCCAGAGTTCGAAACCAAACGCGTCGGCGAGATCCCAGCTGTCGAGGCAGTCGTCGCCGGGCGTCGGCGGGCGACGCGTCGCCACGGCGCGATCGAGTCCGTCCTGGTCGAAGTACCCGCGCGCAACGGCTTGGCCGTCGCGCGTGAGCAGGCCAGCGATCGCTGCGAAGTCGCGTGAAACGCCGAGGTTCACCGCGTCGCTGAAGTCTCCCTTCCACGTCCGCGCCCGCACGTCCTCAGGCAACACGCCGCGCATGGCCTCGCGCAGGATGGCACGCGGCACGCCGCCGCGGTTCTGCATCGTGCCTGGCATGGCGAGCAAGAGCGCGACGAGATCGCGGTCGAGAAACGGAAACGCGTGATCCTGCCCGTCCATTGCCGCGGCCTTGTTGTTCCACTCCATGCACTGCACGTGATACGCGGACCGCGCTTCGAGGTAGAGCCGCCGCGCGTGCGTGCCGTGAAACCGCAGGTCCAGCCGAATCGGCAGATTCGCGGCGCCGCGCGCCGACTCGACAAACCGCGACGCCAGCCACGGTCGCGGCTCGCGCTCGACCCACCGCCGTTTCAGACGCTTCAGCGGCGCGTGCAGCGCGTCCGGCACGAACGTGCGTGCGAGCTCGGGCACGAACCGCCGGGCGTGGACGGTGGCTTCTTCCGCCCCGAGCCAGCGCCGGTACTCGCGCAGATGACGCGCGACCTCGATCCACCTGCCTCGCCTTGCCAGATCGACCAGATAGCCCGTGCAGAACAACATCTGATCGCCCCAGTGCCCGGACAACAGCACTCGCGCGCCACGCGCGCGCATCGTCTGGCCGATCGCCATGCGCGCTTTCCACAGGTAATCCAGGCTTGGCGTCTCGACGTGCCACAGCTGGCGGTCCGAGCCCTCGACGAGGCCGAGGTGATCCGAAAGCGCGAGCCGCAGGACCTGCACGCCGTACTCGCGCTCGATCGACTCGAGAAACACGCGCTCGTCCGCGGTGCCGCCGACGCCCACGTACGAGACGCCGACCACCTCCGAACACATTGCGGGATCGCGCCGGCGGAGCGCCTCTGCCTGGCAGAAGATTGACGACGAGTCCAGCCCGCCGCTGACGGACACCGCGACCGGAAAGGCCGATCGCGTGCGCCGGCGCACGGCGGTGACAAATCGATCTCGAAAGGCCTCAGCGTACTCGTCGAACGATTTCAGCTCGAGTCGCGCACTGCCATCGAAGTCCCAGTACTTCCGCCGCCGGGCGTCCGCCGGCGTCACGACGAACATATGCGAGGGGGGCAGCGCCCCGATGCCCGCGAAGCACGTCAGGCCCAACCCTTCGACCGGCCGGACGCGAATCATCAGCGCGTCGGCGATGCCCTCGTCATCGGGCCGAGCGGGGATGTCCGGGTGCGCCAGCAGCGCCTTGATTTCGGACGCGAAGGCAATGAATCGCGGCGACACGTGGAAATACAGCGGCCGCACGCCGATGGGATCGCGTGCGAGGATGAGCCGCCGCAGTGTGCCGTCGAACAGACCGAGCGCGAAGTCGCCGGCGAGGCGCTCGACAAAGTGCTCGTCCCACTGCTGATAGGCCTCGAGCACGCAGGCCGCGTCGCTCGCTCGAGCGGACAGATCCAGCAGCCGATTGAGCTCGTCTCGGTTGTCGAGCCGGCCGTCGAACGCGAGCATGACGCCACGGCCGTTCAGGGTCGGCTGCCGCTCGCCGATCTCTTCGAGGGTCACCCAGAGATGCTGGTGCGCGAAGCCGACGGTTTCGGCGACGGTAACGTCGCTGCCGTCCGGTCCGCGATGCGAGAGGGTCTGGTTCATCGTGTGGACGACCGCCGCGCCGAGCGGACGGCCATCCCGATTCCAGACGCCGACAATTCCGCTCAGATCGTCCTCGTTGCCGCTAAAGTATAGGCGCTTGTCCAGCGCTTCGCTCCCCGAGACGGCGGCGCTCGCCATCGCCAACGGCGTCCTGTGCACGACCTTCGACGAAGAGGTGGTGCTGCTCAACCAGGCTGATGGTGTCTACTACGGCCTGTCGGACGTTGGCGCGCGCGTGTGGGCGCTCGTCGAGCGGTCCGCGTCGATCGCGCGTATTCGCGAAACGATCGTGGCTGAATACGACGTCGATGCGGCGCGGTGCGTGCCGGATCTCGACCGCCTCATCGCCGAACTGATCCGTCGCGGCCTCGTGGCGGTTGCCGCGGCATGATCTTCGAGGCGACGCTGGTGCTCGCCGCGACGCGGCTCGGTCTCAGCGTCGCGGGTCATGTCAACGTCGATCGCCGCCTCTCACGCTGGGCCCATCGTCATCCCGTACGAGAAGACGCGCCGGACGCGGTCGCGCGCGTCACCTGGGCGGTCCAGGGTGTCGGCCGGCGTCTGCCCGGCATGACCTGCCTGGTGCAGGCGCTGGCGGCCAAGGCGATGTTGGCGAGGCGAGGCGTGCCCGCTCGGGTGCGAATTGGCGTGCGCCGATCCGCCACGCCCACCGCCCGGCTCGACGCCCATGCCTGGCTCGAATCTGCCCCCGGCCGTGTCCTCATCGGCGACCTGCCGGAGCTCGCGGACTATCAACCCCTCGAGTCCGCGACGACTCGCCTGACGCGCCAACTGGCCGCGCTGCTGCGCGGGGACCGCGTCCCCTGGGCGGCGCTCGAGATCGATCCTGACGCGCTGCTCGCGTTTTGCGAGGACGAGGACCTGTCCGGTCTCGTGTATCGAGCGAGCGCGCGTGGTCCCGCGGGCGATTGGCCGGCGGCGTTCGTCGATCGACTCGCCCACCGCGCGCGATTGGACGCCGCGCTCGAGATGGCCCGCGGCCACGAGATCCGGCGCGTGCTCGATGCGCTCGGGGCGGCGGGCGTTCGGTCGGTGCTCTTCAAGGGCACGGCCCTCGCCTACTCTGGATACGCGCATCCCGCGCTGCGCCCTCGCCGCGACACCGATCTCCTGATCCCGCGCGAACACCTGGACGCCGCGTGCGCCACCTTGACGTCACTCGGATACACGGCCTCCGAAACGAGCGGCGGCGACGTTCTTTTCCGGCAGCTCGAACTCCAGCGTCGCGACGCACACGACGTCGTCCATGCCTTCGATGTGCATTGGCAGATCAGCAACCAGGAGCGGTTCGCGCGGATGTTCGAGGACGACGAGCTGTGGCGACGAGCGGAGGCCGTCGAAGCGCTGGGGCCTCATGCGCGCGTGGCAGGCGCCGCGGATGCACTGCTGATCTCGTGCGTGCACCCGGTGATGCATCATCGCGATGACGAGCGTCTGATCTGGATCTACGACACGCACGTCATCGCCTCGGCGATGCATGCAGGCCAATGGTCATCGTTTGTCGAGCTGGCAAGAGCGAAGGCCGTCGCGGCCGTCTGCCTTCACGGCCTCGCCCAGGCGCGTGCGCGCTTCGGGACGACCATGCCGGCGTCAGTTGGCGATGAACTGGCTGCCGCGGCGAGGACATTCGAACCGTCGGCGGAGTATCTGACACCCGGCCGCTCGTGGCGTGATGACGTCGCGGCGAATCTCAAGGCACTGCCTGACTGGCGCGCGCGGGTGCGGCTGCTTTGGCAGATGGCGCTGCCGTCGCCGGCGTACATCCGGCGCGCGTACTCGCTGGATCGATCGACGCTTGGTTGGATCCTGCTGCCCGCGCTCTACGCGCACCGTGGGTTCAAGGCCGTGGGCCGCAAGTGAGCGCTACTGCTTGCGCGGCGGCTCCTTGTCGGACTTGATGCTGGTCGCGTGCTCCTCGCAGACGGCCGCAAACACGCCGATGTCGCGCGAGAACCCGACGACCTCGACAGCGACGTTCGTGCAGTCCGGCCAGTCGCAGAAGTACTCCGTCAACACTTCTTCCTTGCCGCTCTTGTCGGCAAAGCCCGTCTTGATGGTGATCTGAGGCACACTCCCCACGCCTCCGAGCGATCGTTCGATCGCCTACCGACCTGTATTGCAAAAAGGGATCCACGGCTTGACGGGCTGGATCGGCCCTGGACGCGGGGTTTTCCGGCCAAATGTCCTCTGGAGTCGTGGACCGCGGCGTTCCCCGAACAGCTTTGTTACTCCGCGTTCCTCAGGGTGAGAATGCGGCATGGCCAAAGCCGCTCCGCGACGAGGGTTCTCCAAACCGGTGCTCGGGCAGCTCGACCGCGGCAAGATCCTCGGCATCCGTGCTGGCGTCGCGCCGCACCGCTTTCTCGGCATTTGGATGGTCATCGTCGGTGGTCGGCTGTTCGTCCGGTCGTGGAACGACCGGCCGACGGGCTGGCACCGGGCGTTCGCGACCGACGCTCGCGGCGCGATCCAGATCGGTACGCGGACGATTCAGGTGCGCGCGCGCCACGTCCGCGGCGCGCGCCTCATGCTCGCGATCGATCGCGCGTACGCCGCGAAATATCCGACGCCGGGATCGCGGAAGTACGTCCGCGGCCTGGCGAGTGCGCGTCGACGGAAGACGACGACTGAGTTGCTGCCGAGATGAGAACATCCTTGCCTCACCATGGAGGCATGAAGCTCACGAAGGTTCCATGAAGGCCGGCGTCGATCTGACCGCCCGGCTCCGCCGGGCGCGGTTGGTCGCGACGATCGAAAACAAGAACGCCTATCAGATCACTTGGCGCTCTTGTTTTCGATCGTCGCGACCAACCACGCCGCCGAAGGCGGCCGTCAGATCGACGCCGGCGCAGTCCCGCTTCATCAGAGCTTCATGAGCTGCATGACTTCATGGTGATGTTTTGGATCCACCTCTTGACGCAAGCAATCCCTCGATCACGTCGCACGCGGCTGTGGCGCCGTTTTCCGCGCGGACGGTGCGTCCGACTTCATCCGCGCGCGCGCGATACGACGGATCGTCGAGGAGCGCGCGCAGCTGGGCGGCGGCGCGATCGGCGGTGTACTTCTGCGCGTCGAGGACGCGCGCGACGCCGAGGCGAGCCGCGCGCGCGGCGTTGTCCGGCTGATCGTGCGCGTGCGGCACGACGAGCATCGGCTTGCCCGATCGCAGTGCCTGGCCGGTCGTCCCGATCCCGCCGTGATGGACGGTCGCGGCCGCGCGAGGAAAGAGCGCGTCGTGCGGCGCGAACTCGACGACAATCATCCCGGCCGGCAGCGCCGATTGCGACAGCACCGGTGCGTATTTGCTCACGAGAAAGACGGCGCGGCGTCCGAGCGACGCCGCGGCGGTCACGCTCTCCTTGTAGAACGCCCCGGGCGCGCCAGAGGCCGAGCTGCCCAGCGTGAACACGATCGGCGGATCGCCGCGATCGAGGAAATCGGCGAGGCCGCCGGGCATCGGGATCGCGCGATTGAAAAACGGGAACCCGGTCACCGTCCCGTGCGGCGGCCAGTCCGGCTGGGGCTGAGCCAGCACGCGGGAGAACAGCGCGAGCGTGCCCATCGGCGAGAATTGCCCTTCGTAGAGCGGGTCGCCCACATCCGGCAGGCCGCGCTCCGCACGGAACGCCCGCACCGGCGCCGTCCACGGTCCGGTGATTCGCCTCGCCAGCCCGAGGAACACGCGCGCGGCGAACCGGCTGCTGCGCGTCACGTTGCCCAAAAACGCGTACGGCGGCAGCACGGGAAAATCGTACGTGGAGAAAAAGGACACCGGCGCGAGCGCTGTTGAGAGCCACGGCAGCTTGAGCTCGGCCGCGAGGATCGGCGTCGCGAACGTCACCGGGTGGGAGAGCACGAAGTCCGCGCCGCGCGTCGCCTCGACCAGATCGGCATACGCGTCGCGCACGTGCGGCACGATGAGCTGTTTGACGACGACCTCGGATCCCCGCGCGGGATCCATCGCTTGCTGAAGGATCGCCGTGTCCTGTGGATCGATGTCCGGCCGGACGGGCCGGAACTCGAAGCCCTCGGCCGCGACGAGCTCACGGTACGCCGGACACGTCGCGATCACGGGCACGTGCCCGCGCGCTTTCAGCTCAACCGCGAGACCGAGGTACGGAAACAGATCGCCGTACGAGCCCCAGCAACTTAAAACGATGCGGGACAAGAATCAGCGAAGCGTGAAATTCACCGTCACCGTCATGATGACTGGCACCGGCACACCGTTGAGCAGCGTCGGCGTGAACTCCCATTGACGCACCGCGTCAACCGCAGCTTGGTCGAGCGCGGGTATCGATCGAAGCACGCGCGCGTCGGAAACGGCGCCTGAAGGTCCAATGCTGGCCTCGAGGATCACGACGCCCTGAATGCCGGCGGCTTGCGCGTCGGCCGGATACTCCGGCTTGACGTCCTTGATTTTCTTCGGCTCCTTGATGTCGCCGCCCACGCGCACGGGCGCACCGGTGTTGGCGACCGTCGCCGGCGCCATGCCCACCCGTTGTTGATGGACCGTCGTCACGGCTCGTCCGAGTACGAGCTCCGCTTCCTGGAGACGTCCTTGATCGTAAAGGAGCCTCGCGAGGTCCAGATAGTTGCCGAGCAGCTGAGGCGACTGGGCAATCGCGTAGAGCAGCTCCGCCTCGCCTCGCTGGCCCTGAGCCATCGCGGGCCCCTGCGCCAGCATCCACGCCAGTCCGACGACGCCGACGACGCGCGAGACATGTCTGGTCATGATTATTTCCTCCCACCCAAAATCGATCCGAGCACCCCGCGAAGAATGGACCGGCCCGCGCCCGAGCTAATCGCGCGGGTGGCGCTCTTGGCCGCCACTTCGAGCAGGCCTTCGTGGTGCGCGCCGCGCGGTCCTGTCGTGCCGAAGATCACGGACGACAGCGATCCCGTTACGCCCGTGTTTGCCGCCGGCGGCGTGGGCACACCTGGACCCGGCACGGGCGCGGCCGGCGCCGCGGCCTGGCCCGTCCCCTGACGATCGTTCGTCCGCGCGCGCAGTTTCTCGTAGGCCGATTCGCGATCGACCGTCTGGTCGTACGTGCCCTTGACGACGGACGCGTTCATGACCGCTGCGCGCTCGGCTTCGCTGATCGCGCCGATACGTGAGGCGGGCGGCAGGATGAACGCCCGCTCGACGACCATCGGCGTGCCCTTCTCGTCAAGAAACGAGACGAGCGCCTCGCCCACGCCGAGCTCCGTGATCACCTGCTCCGTCTTGAGCTTCGGATTCGCCCGCAGCGTGCTCGCGGCCGTGTTGACCGCCTTCTGATCGCGCGGGGTGAACGCGCGCAGCGCGTGCTGCACACGGTTGCCCAGCTGCCCAAGCACCGTCTCCGGCACATCCAGGGGATTCTGCGTGACGAAAAACACCCCGACGCCCTTCGATCGAATCAGCCGCACGACCTGCTCGATCTTCTGTACGAGCGCGGGCTCCGCGTCGGTGAAGAGCAGGTGTGCTTCGTCGAAGAAGAACACCAGCTTCGGCTTGTCCGGGTCGCCCACTTCCGGCAGATGCTCGAACAGCTCCGACAGCATCCACAGCAGAAACGACGCGTAGAGTTTGGGCGCGTTGACGAGCTGATCGGCCGCGAGGATGTTGACGACGCCGCGTCCGCTCTGCGTCTGCAGCAGGTCGTCGATGTTGAGCATCGGCTCGCCGAAGAACTTGTCGCCGCCCTGCTGCTCGATCGCCATCAGCCCGCGCTGAATCGCGCCAATCGACGCCGCGGAGATGTTCCCGTAGTCCGTCTGGAACTGCTTCGCGTTGTCGCCGACGTACTGCAACATCGCGCGCAAGTCCTTGCTGTCGAGCAGCAGCAGGCTGTTGTCGTCGGCGATCTTGAAGACCAGCGTGAGCACGCCGCGTTGCGTCTCGTTCAGATCGAGCAAGCGGCTCAAGAGCAGCGGCCCCATGTCCGACGTCGTCGCGCGCACCGGGTGGCCGCTTTTGCCGAACACATCCCAGAACACGACCGGGCTTGCGCCAAATGCCGGCACGTCCGCGCCGATGTTCTTGAGGCGCTCGCTCAGCTTCGGCGAGGCCACGCCGGCCGCGGCGAGGCCCGCCAGGTCGCCTTTGACGTCCGCCATGAACGTCGGCACGCCGATGCGCGACAGCTGCTCCGCCATGACCTGCAGGGTGACGGTCTTCCCGGTTCCAGTCGCGCCGGTGATGAGGCCGTGACGATTCGCCAGCGCGGGCAACAGGGTCAGCTCGCTCCCGCCCGGCACTTTGGCAATAGGAAGGGGCTGGGCCATGCCCCGATTATCGATTAGAACAAGGTCCCGCTCATCCCCTGCGTTTCGCGGCGGTGGGCCGCTTCGCGCCGGCCGCTGACGACCTTGCCCTTGGCCTCGTACAGCTTGCGGTCGGCGGCCCGCAGGAGGATCGTCGGCGACTCCCCATCCTCGGGGAACACCGCCACGCCGCCGCTGACCGAAATCCGCGGCGCCACCGGATCGAGTGAGAGAAGCTCGGACACGCGCTCGAGCACCCGCATCCCCCCCTCGTTCGTCGTCTCGGGCAGGACGATGGCGAACTCGTCGCCGCCGAATCGCGCCGGAGTGTCGATGGCCCGGCTGGCCTGACGGAGGGCGTCGCCCACGCGGCACAGCGCGCGGCTGCCGGTCAGATGCCCGTACCGATCGTTGACCCGTTTCAGGCCATTCATGTCGACGAACAGCACGGCAAACGACCGCCTGGTCCGGCCCGACCGGGCGATTTCCGCGCGAAGGACCTCCAGCAGCCGCCGGTAGTTCGCCAGACCAGTCAGCGGATCGGTCGTGGCGAGCTGATGGAGCTGAGCTTCCGCGCTCTTGTGTTCTCCGACGCTGGCGGCCAGCACCAGGCCCATCACCGACATCACGCTGGTATAGGCCTGCAGGAGTACGAGGGATTCGTTCTGCGTGTCGCGGACGAAGGGGCCGAACCCATGGAGGGTGCCCCACACGGCGATGCCCGAGAGGAGCGCCATCGCCGTGGCTGCCTCGCGCCGGCCGAAGCGGAACGCGCCCCAGAGGAAGAACGGTACGCACAGGAATTCGAGCGGGTAGTTCTTGATGTCCGACGGAAACAACCCGGCGAACACCAGCAGACCGACCCACACGAGCATCACGAACAAGGCGACGGCTTCGAGCAGCACCTGCCATCGCGGCCAGGCCGGGCGCGCCTGCGCCCATAGCAACAGCACCGGAGCGAATACGAGCGCGCCGCTCAGCCGGACGAGCCACGCGAGCAACCAGACCGTGAGGAAGTTCTCGAGGGGGCGAGGGGTGAGGACGAGCGCCTGTACTGTGGCGCCGATCGTTGTCGCGAGCGCGACGATCGCGGCAAAGCGGAAGATCAGGCGGGGACTTGCAAAAGCGTCAGCGCCACCGGCAAATCGATTGAGGAGCGACGCACCGAACAGTGCGGTGACCGTGTTGCCCATCGCGATCGGGATCGACGTGAGGATCTCTCCGGTCACGACAAAACGGACGAAGAACGACCCCAGCATGATGGCCGGCCATATTGGCCTTCCGAACAATAGAAATGCTACTAAAGCGAAGCCGCTCGGCGGCCACACGGCGGCCGCGCCGCCGTTCAAAGACTCGAGCGCGACTCCTAAACGGCCAAAGCAGAGATAGACCGCGAAGATCGTCGCGTGAGTAACCGGGTGTCGTGCCAGCCGTGCGTACATGAATAGCGACCAACGGCTGGGGGAGTCTGCCTGGTCAAGATGTTCGTCTGGTGCTGCAGTTACCGTGCCACGGGCAGCCGGCCGGAGGGAGCGGCACGTTCGATCGTGTCTACGAACGACTGTCAATTCTATGAAGAAAATTGTCGGAGGTTCAACGACTTATCGTGAGCCGGCCGCGCTGCTCCACTCGTGAAGTGCCACGACGCCGCGGCGTCGGGCGTTCGCCTTGCTGGCTTTGACGGCGTAGAGTGCACGGTCCGCCGCGCTCAAAAGTGTCGTTGGCGTACCGCCGTCGCGCGGATACACCGCGACGCCCGCGCTGACGGCGAGCTCGGGCTTGTCTGGATCCTCCGCGAGCCGCTCCTCGACGCGCTGAATGACCACGCGCGCGCCCTCGTCATCCGTGTCCGGCAGGATGACGACGAATTCGTCGCCGCCGTACCGCGCCGCGGTGTCGGTCGCGCGGCACGACGCGCGCAGCGTCTCGGCAAACCGGCACACCGCGCGGCTGCCGATCAGGTGGCCGAGCTCGTCGTTGATGCGCTTGAGGCCGTCCATGTCGAAGAAGGCGACGGCAAACGGATCGTCGTTGCGATTCGACCGCGCGATTTCGTTGGCGAGCACCTCGACCAGGCGGCGATAGTTCGGCAGCCCGGTGAGCGGGTCGGTCACGACCAGCTCGCGCAGCTGCGCCTCGGCCACCGAGTACTCCGACGCCAGCGCCGCCAGCGCCATCGTCATAATGGCGGTGATGGTCATGAACGTCATGACCATGATGAGGGAGGCGGTCGGCGAGTTGCGCACGAACACGCCGTAGCCGCTGAGCGTCCCGAAGAGCGCGAGGCACGTGAGCGCGATGATCGCGACCGCGGTGGCCCGCCGTCCGAGCCGGAAGGCCGGCCACAACAGGACGGGCACGCAGAGGAACTCGAGGGGATACCCCCGCAATTCGCTCGGGAATCCGCAAAACACCGCCAGACCCACGAAGATGATGAACAGAAGCGCGATGACGGCCTCGACCGCGCGGGCCGTCGACCAGCGGTCACCGCCCCCCTGGCTCCACAGCATGATGGTCGGCGCCAGCAGGAGGCTGCCGGTCATGTTGCCGAGGCTCCAGTTCATCCAGATGCGGCCGTAGTCCCAGAGCGACGCGTGCCCGGTCAGCACGAGACCGGCGGAGCCAATCGTCGCGCCGATCGTCATGCTCGAGAGGATGACCAGCGCCGCAAAACGGAATGTGTTACCGGGATTCTGAATCGCGTTGCGTCCGCCGGCGAACCGGTTGATGAGGTACGCGGCGAGCACACCCTCGATCGTGTTGCCGCCGGCCATCGCGACAACCGCCGGGACGGCGCCGACCGTGATGGCGTAGAGAATCGTCGAGCCGGCGAGCACGGCCGGCCACACGCGGTACCCCAGCACGAGGAACGCGCCGAGCGCAATGCCGGCCGGCGGCCACACGATGCTCGTCGCGGGATGATCGTACGCGAGCATGAGTCCCAGCTTGCCAGTGAGCACATACGCGACGATGAGCGACGCTATGATCGTCTGCTCACGTGCGAGGCGGCGGCGGGCGGATTTCCAGGACCAGCGCATGGATCTATCGGATAGGTTCCAAGTGCAGCTTCTGTGCCATCGGAGGCCGATTACACGGGGGGAATTCGCGCCGCATCAGACCTGTCTATCGGCGGACGATGCCCGGAACGACGGGCCCAAACGCCAGAAAAAGCTGCCATTTCGGATTTGTCTGCACGCCACGAGTTCGTAATTGTCAGCACCGGGTGCGAAAAGTCGCACCTTGCGGATGACAAATCTCCTGTCATAGTGTGCCCGTCGTCGTGCGCAAGTTTCATTTTCGAGTGTTCGCCATTTGCTTCGCGGTGTTGACCGTGGATGTCGGATCAGCGGAAGTTCGACCAACGGTACAGATAGTTGCGACTGTCGATCGCGCGCAACTCGCGGCGCGCGTGCGCGCCGAATTCCAACACGCATGGTCGAGCTACAAGCGTCTGGCGTGGGATCACGACGAGCTCAATCCCGTGACGCGCACGCCGCACGACTGGTATCCGCCTGCCGTCGTGTACATGACCGCCATCGACGCGCTCGACACGATGACGTTGATGGGGCTGTCGGACGACGCCGCTGAGACGCGCCGGTATCTTCTCGATCACCTGTCGTTCGATCAGGACGTCTCGGTGCAGGTCTTCGAGGTCACGATTCGGCTGCTCGGAGGGCTCCTGTCCGCCTATCAGATGTCGAGCGACCCGAAGTTCCTGACGCTCGCCGAGGACCTCGGGAGTCGTTTGCTGCCGGCGTTCAACTCCCCGACCGGCATGCCGTACCGGTTCGTCAATCTGCAGACCGGAAAGACGACAGGCGAGGTCAGCAACCCGGCCGAGATCGGCACCCTGATGCTGGAGTTTGGCGCGCTGAGCAAGCTGACGCACCGCGACGTCTTCTACGACAAGGCCAAGCACGCGATCGGCGACGTGTACCGGCGGCGGGACAAGACCACCGGGCTCGTCGGTGAAGAGATCAACGTCGAGACCGGCGCCTGGGTCAGCCGCAACAGCCACATCGGCGGGGGCATCGATTCGTATTACGAGTACTTACTGAAGTGTCAGAAGCTCTTCGGCGACGAGGAGTGCGGGTCGATGTACCGGGAGGGCATCGCGGCCGTCAATCAATACCTGGCGGACGACGGCCCTGGCGGTCTGTGGTACGGCGTATCGGACATGACGACGGGCGCGCGCACCGCGACGACCTACGGTTCGCTCGAGGCGTTTCTGCCGTCCGTGCTCGCGCTCGGCGGTGACCTCGATCGCGCCAGGCGGCTGCAGGACTCGAACTTCAAGATGTGGACGCTCCACGGGATCGAGCCCGAGGTCCTCGACTACGCGGCCATGAAAGCCACCGTCGAGAGCTACCAGCTCCGGCCCGAGATCATCGAGTCCGCGTACTACCTGTTTCACGCGACGCACGACCCGAAGTACCAGGTGATGGGCCGCGTGATGTTCGAGGATCTCGTCAAGTACTGCCGGACCGACGATGGCTACACGGTGCTCACGAGCGTCGTGACGAAGGGGCGTGGCGACCGGCAGCACAGCTTCTTTCTCGCGGAGACGCTGAAGTACCTTTACTTGTTGTTCGCGCCCGAGTCGACACTCGATCTCGATCAGGTCGTCTTCAACACCGAGGCGCACCCGTTGCGCCGGACGTGGTAATCGGCGAGGTGTCCTGATGCAGTACGTGCGGCTTGGTCGAAGCGGTTTGCAGGTCTCGCGGCTGGCGTTGGGGTGCATGAGCTACGGCAACTCGCAATGGCGGCCGTGGGTGCTCGACGAGACTGCGGCGCAGCCATTTTTCAAGCGCGCGATCGAGGCGGGCATCAATTTCTTCGACACGGCCAACATGTACTCGCTGGGGGCGAGCGAGGAAGTGACCGGCCGGGCGCTCAAGGCCTACGCGCGGCGCGAAGAAGTGGTCATCGCGACGAAGGTCAACTTCCCGATGGCGCCGGGCCCCAACATGGGCGGGCTGTCGCGCAAGCACATCCTGCAGGCGTGCCACGGGAGCCTCACGCGGCTGGGCGTCGAGGCGATCGATCTCTACCAGATTCACCGTTTCGATCCGGCGGTGCCGATCGACGAAACACTCGAAGCGCTCAACGACCTCGTGCGTGGCGGCAAGGTGCGGTACATCGGCGCGAGCTCGGGATCGGCCTGGCGGATGGCGAACGCGCTCTCGCTGTCCGAGCGGCACGGGTGGGCGCGATTCATCTCGATGCAGAACCACTACAACCTCGTCTATCGCGAGGAAGAGCGCGAGATGATTCCGCTCTGCCTCGAGGCGGGCGTCGGGCTCGTGCCCTGGAGCCCGCTCGCGCGCGGCATGTTGACGCGTCCGTGGCCGGCGGACGGCAGCGTGCGCAGCAGCGCGACCGCCCGCGCGGGGAGCGACGACTACTCGCCCAAACTCTACGACCATCCTTCCGATCGCGAGGTCGTCGGCGCCGTCGCGGACGTTGCGAAGGCGCGCGGCGTGACGATGGCGGAAGTCGGCCTCGCGTGGCTGCTCGGCCGGCCCGGCGTCGCGGCGCCGATCGTCGGCGCGACAAAGCTCGAGCATCTCGAGGCGGCGATCCGCGCTGTAAGCCTGCAGCTCACCGCGGACGAGCGCCAGGCGCTCGAAGCTCCGTACACGCCTCACGGGGTCAGGGGCTTCACAACCTGAAGAGGCGAGGACGCGAGGACGTCCCCCGTCCGCTGTCCGCGGTCCACAGTGCGTCCTCAGTCCACGGTCCACGGACTGTGGACTAAGGACTCAGGACGCACCGTGGACCCCGGACCCAGGACGTTTGCGCGAGTCCCCATGACGATCTGCCTTACCCTTCGTCGACGATCGTGAAGATTTCCCGATACCCGGACTCCACGTACGGCGTGAACTTCTGGTACCACGCGCGCCACTCATCGCTCGCCATGATCTTCTTGCCCGTGGCTTCGAACGCCGCCATGTCAGCGACCGTCGTCTCGAGCACCATCGTGTAGGCAGTGCCGACGACGTCGGTGAGCACGCGGAAGGGGGTGGTCATGCCCAGCTTCTTCATCAAGTCTTTCGATTCCTTGAACATCGCGATCGCGGGCCGGGCCTGGCCATACTTCAAGCGAAAGACATCTCGAACCAGCAACATAGAGCACCTCTGTTGAACTGAAGATGACGCCGGGAGTAGTTTTACGCAATACGTAACCCGACGGTCTTACGTATTGCGTAAAACTACTCCCGGCGTCATCTTCTATTTTTACTTCTATGCGTGCTCCCTTGCTCGGTCTCGCGCTCGCGACGGTCACGGTCGTGGCCATCGGCGCGCTGCCCCGGCCGCAGACCGCTGAGATTGCCGGGCAAGTCACTGATGCCAGGTCGCACGCCCCGCTGCCGGGAACGGTCGTCGCGCTCAACGGGCGCGGTGCGCCGCCTCCGGCGCGCGTCATCACCGACGCGGACGGCCGATTCGCGTTTCATGACCTTTCGCCTGGCGTCTTCGCCGTGGTGGTCACCCGCAATGGGTACTTCGGCAACGGAGATGGACGGGATCCGTTCGCACCCGGCCGCCTCGTAGAACTCTCGAACGATCACGCCGTCACGGATCTCGCGCTCTCGCTGTGGAAGCTGGGCGCAATTTCGGGCACGGTCGTCGCCGAGGGCGACCCGCTCGTCGGCATCGAGGTCAACGCACTCCGCCGGTCCCTCGTCGCCAGCCGGTGGCGATTCGTAAACGTCGCGACGGCCAGCACGGACGACCGCGGCGCGTACCGCCTGAGCGGACTGCCACCGGGCGAGTACATGATCGTCGCGCGGCCCGATCGCGATCCGGAAACGCCGCTCCTCTTGAGCCTGCTGGCGGCCACGCCGGCCGCGTCGGTCGACGTGCTCGCGGCGGCAACGGCGAAGGGCCGCGGCGTGCCCGAGCGCGATGCGCGCGTCAGAACGTATTCGACGACCTTCTTCCGCAACGTCCCCGCTTCTTCCGTCGCCACGCGAATCGCAATCGACGCTGGGGCGGATCGCACCAGGATCGATTTGCAGCTCAAACCCCTGCGCGGCGTCCGTGTGACCGGGACCGTCTCGGGCCTCGACGGCCCGGCCGAGGAGATGGACGTGCATCTCGTGCGCGCCGACAGCTCGCTCGAATCCGATCCGCTCGACGTGGCGGTGGCGGCACTCGAAAGCGACGGCCGATTCGAGCTCACGGGCGTACCGCCGGGCAAGTACGTCGTGACATTGCTCGCCCGGCCGTGGTGGGCGCGGACGCCGGTCACGGTCGGCAGCACGGACGTTCCGGGTCTGAAGGTACCTGCGTACAAGGGATCGAACGTGGGCGGCCGCCTCGAGTTCGCGGGGCGCGCGGCGCCAACCGCCGCCGAGATCGCACAGGTCGTCGTCCAGCTCACCCCCGAGTCGTCGCCGGCACCGAACCCGTCGTCGCTGCGAACGCAGGTCTCGCTGGATGGCACGTTCACGACGACGGGCCTGCCGCCGGGACGGTATTTCCTCCGCGTCGCCAGCGTGCCGCGCGGGTGGACGCTCGAATCCGCGCTCGTCGGCTCGCGAGATGCACTCGACGCGTCGTTCGAGATCCAATCGTCCGATGTCGGAGACGTCGTCGTCCGCTTCGTCGATCGTCCGCTGGGCGGCGCGAGCGGTGTCGTGCAAGACGCGTCGGGCGCACCGGTCTCGAACGCCACGGTGCTGCTCTTCCCCGCGGCGCGCGAGCCAGGCTTTGACACCGGGCCGCAGGCTCGCCGATTCCGATCCGTGCGATCGCTCACCAACGGGACGTTCAACGCGGGCGGGTTGCCGCCGGGTGCGTACCTCGCGGTCGCGCTCGCGACTCCGCCGGCGCCGGACTGGCAGGAGCCGGCGCGACTTGATGCGCTGGCTCCGTCGGCGGCGCGGGTTGACGTCGCGGCCGGCCCGTCGCCACCGATCACGCTGTCGATCGTGAAAGGCGCAGTAAAGAAATGATGCGAACGCTCGCGAGCTTGCTGCTGTGTGGCGCGCTCCTCACGAGCGTCACTGCTGATCAGCGCGCGGCCGCACCCGCGGGCATGGCCGAAGTGGCGGGCATCGTGCGAGCCGCCGCAGGCGCACCGGCTCCCCGCGCGCTCGTGCTGATCGCAGGCACGGATGTCGGCGTGATTCGCGTGACGTCAACCGACGCCACGGGCCACTTCGCGTTTGCCGGCCTTCCGCCGGGCCGCTTTCTCCTCGGCGCGGGCAAGCCGGCGTACCTAGCCGCGCTCTACGGCGCGGGCCGGCCCGGGCGACCGGGCACGACGGTCACGCTAGCGGCCGGTCAGAACATCTCCGATGTGTCGCTCGATCTCACCAAGGGCGCGGTGATTTCCGGACACGTCGTCGACGAACACGGCCAGCCGGTGATCGGCGCACGCGTGCGTGTGCTGCCGCGGCGTGAGGTCGGCGACGAAATCACACTCGGCGCCGATGCCGGCGATCCCGCTGGCGCGACCACGGACGATCGCGGCGCGTATCGCGTCTTCGACCTGCTTCCCGGCGATTACGTCGTCGCGCTCCAACCGCGTGGTGTCGGCGGTGGACCGCCTCTCGTCGCGTACTCGTCGGTGTACTTTCCCGCGTCGCCACGAGCGAGCGATGCCGAAGTGATCCACGTGACCGCCGGCGAAGAACGGCGCGACGTCGATCTTCGAACGTCGCTCGTGTCGCTCGTGCGGGTGGAAGGCGTGGTCACGGGCCCCGCGGCTGCTGCGGGCTCGGCAACCAACATCCAGGTCCTGCTTCGACCGAGCGGTCAAAACGCAGCGGGCACCGTGCTCAACTCGCAGGCGACGCGGCCTGGGCCTGACGGTCGATTCGCGTTTCCCGCGGTGCCGCCCGGCGCGTACGACGTTGTCGCGCGCACGCTTCCACCGCCTGGACCACAGCCTGCGGGTAGCGCGCCGTTCGCGCCGAATTGGGCGATGAGCCGCGTCGCCATCGCGAGCGCCGCGCCACCAACGGTGCCGCTCGCGCTCCAACCTGCGCTCACGATCACCGGCCGCATCGTCTTCGAGGGGCTGTCGCAGCCGCCCGACGATGCGCCGAACATCCGGATCGGCGTACGGCCCACGCCGGGCAGCGCGGTGCCGAACCTGCCCGATCCCGTGTTGATGGACCGGAGCGGACGCTTCACGATCGCCAATCTCACGCCCGGACGATACCGGCTCTTTGTCGCCGTGCCGACGAACAACGTGACGCAGGTGCCGGACTGGTTTCCGCGCATGGCGCTCGTCGGCTCGAGCGACGCGCTCGACGTGCCGCTGACGCTCGGCGCCGGCGTCGACACTCATGACGTATCGATTCTTCTGACCGACGACTCGCCAGAGATCGCCGGCACGGCGCGCGACGCGAAGGGCAAGCCCGTGCACGACTGCACGGTGATCGCGTTTTCAACCGACCGCCGCTCCTGGTTTCCGCAGTCACGCCGGATCGTCGTGCGCCAGTCCGGCGAAGATGGACTGTTCGTCTTCGGTCTCGCCGCGGGCCTGCCGCCCGGCGAGTACTACGTCGCCGCGCTGCCCGACCTGGGCCCCGGTGAGCAGTTCGACTCGGTGCTGCTGGGAGAGTTGGCGAAAACCGCGGAACGCGTGAGGCTGGCCGACGGCGACAGCAAGACCGTCGACGTGCGGCTCCTCACCGCGCAGGTCGTGCGGTAGCGGTTGCCTGGTCTTTGATCGCTCGAATTCCCGCCAGCGAGAACGTCGTGATGTGATCGGCGATCTCCTCAGGCGTCGGCGCGCGCAGCTTGGCGCGAGCGCGCAGACGGTGGGTGATCGGGTTGTCGCGAAACATCAGAATCTGCGCGTGCGTGCTCGTCACGCATTCGAGGACACGCGGATCGTCCGGCGGCAACTGGAGGATCTCGGCGACGATGCGGCCGAGATGCTCGAGGCGCGGCCGCAGGCCGCGATCGACGAGCGAAGCGAGCGCGGGCGTCGGATCGGCCATCTCGCGCGCGATGAAGCGCTGCAGCCACTCGTGGCCGGTCGATCCGACGAGCCGCTCAGTCACGACGCGGATGTACGCGCGCAGCTTCTCCTCCGGCGTGCCGGTGGACGCGGCCTGAACCGCGAGGGTCGTCGTCTCCTGGAGCACCGTGATGCCGACCTCGGTGACCTCGCGATACAGCCCGAGCTTGTTGCGGAGGTGATAGTTGACGGCGGCGACATTGGCGTGCGCCGCGCGGCAGATCGCGCGCACGGTGACGCGCTTGAATCCGGCGTCGGCAAAGAGGCGAATCGCCGCGTCGAGCAGACGCGCGCGCGTGTCCTGGTCGGCCATCGGAGGCTTGGTGGATCGAGTCATGAATCAGAGGGTGCGGCGGAAGAGCGACACCGCCAGGGTCATCGCGACGACCGAGAAGACGCCAAGGAACAGCAGATCGCCCGAGATCGCGTCGAACCCGGCGAGCCAGATGAGCGCCGGCGTGAGCCACACGCAGAAGCGGAGCATCACGACGAGCGCGAGCGGCGCGTCGGCGAGGTACTTGCCCATCGCCGGGTCGTTGTACGCCTTCGTGAAGATCGCCTCTTGGGCCGTCTTGAGATCGGCGGCCGGGTACTC
>Ga0163163_10000044_pt1 | contig 135713 bp, 107 predicted proteins | sample S65metaG_FD_119766 | JGI IMG/M metagenome (GOLD analysis project Ga0163163, IMG submission 119766) | Switchgrass rhizosphere microbial communities from Kellogg Biological Station, Michigan, USA - S6-5 metaG | ecosystem: Host-associated > Plants > Roots > Rhizosphere > Soil | place: USA...
GCCGCCTGGACTATCACGGCTTCACGCCGCGCTTCTCCTATGTCTTCACCGAGCAGCACAGCAATATCCCCCTATACGGCTTCACCCGCAGCCAGTTCCAGGTCGGTATAACCTCGATGTTCTAGATATTGCGAACCAGCCGGGCGGTTCAGGGACAAACACCATGGCTCCTGGCGATTTCGATGACGGATTGCGGCGCATCCGGCGCATCACATGAGTCGCGCCCCATCGCACGAGCGGCCTCCATATTTCCTTCCGCCTGGATAACCACGGCCAGAATAAGTTTGAGCTGATGCCCGAAGGCCGGCGTAAAGTTCTCCTGGTTGGCCGAATATATAGAAATTGCCCGCCGCAGCTGTTCGGCGGCACCCGGCACGTCGCGGTTATTGAGAAGGTTCAATCCTCTATAATAGTACCCTCTCGGATCCTGGGGATATTTCACAATCCAATCGGACGCCTTGCCGGCCGCTTCCCGCACATCGCCGCGAAGCTGGCTCTCTGGGATGAGCCCCGATTTCTCCACCGTGTATGCCGGCGCGCGATAGGCTGCCATGGCGAACGAGCCCGAAACAGCAACGCCAAATATGCAGCACGTCACCAGTGCGGGGCGTGCCAAGCCCGGACGCCGTATCTTGGAGTTCCAGGTGATATTCAAAAGGACCGCAGCGACCGCTCCGGCCATCGCGCCGCCCATATGTGCTCCATAATCAACGTGCCCGTTGTTGGCATTCGCGGAGATGTAAGCGGGCAGGATTGCCGGGATTAACATACGGGCCGCGATCATCTGCATTCGCCGCCGCAGAACCGGATCGTCAATGCGGGAGCTGACGATCAGCGCACTCGCCAAAAGCCCGCTTATGGCGCCGGATGCTCCCACAGAAACCAGCTGCGGATCGTTCTGGGCCAACGAGCCAAGCGAACCTCCCAGCGCCGATATCGCAAAGATTGCGATGAACCAGCTGGCGCCAAGCAGCGGCTCCAAATACCACCCAATCAGGGCAAGGACCACGCAATTGCCGAGGATATGAGACAGGCTCCCATGCAGCATGGGGGCAGTGAAAAGACGCCACACCTCCCCCAAATCAAATACCAGGTGCCCGTCGATCGCCCCAAGCGCCATAAGCGCCTGGCGGCTTGGTGAAAGCGCACTGCTGAGTTCGGCAGCCTGATTTACCTCAAGGGCAAATATTAAACCCAGAAGCAATACCAGACCGCCGGTCGCAAATGGCAGGGCAAGGTCATGGTCATGTCTTGGACGAAGCGTAATCTCTTCAAGATCAGATGAACTATCAAAGGTCTTGATCGAGGGACTTGCAGCTGCAAGCTGTCCTGCAACTGGACGAGATGCTACGCCGCGCTGTCCGAATGTCGCTCTGGTGGGCATTTGCCGAACTCAAATCCGGTGATTTTTGGTTCGGCCTATTACAGCAAATCCCGGTAAATCGGCTGCTAAACGGCACCACATGTTTCGGCCGTTAAGCTAGTTTTTTGGGGGGCGCGCTCTCCTCCCGCACACATCTGACGAGTTATCAGGCTCGTTCTATAAAATGATGGCTGGAATGCGCGTCAGTAGGCGCCGACCAGAGCGCTGTCTTCCAAAGTCGGGGTGTGAAAGCGCGCGTCCACTTTCATATCCAGCACCATGGGATGATGATCGGACGGCCCCTTGTCCAGCACTTCCGATGCCGAACAGACCAGGCCGCGGGCAATGCAGCGGTCCAGCCTCAGCGCGATGATTTTGCCGGCGCGATGAGTACGCCGGCGCGGCCCGATATCGGTAAAACCCTGGAAGCCCACCGGCCCCACCGCATTGAAATCACCAATAATGGCGGCGGGCCCCTCCATCTGCTCCATGATATGGCGCAACTGGAAGCGGTTGAGGAACTGGCCATGGCTGAGATGCACATTGGCAATGGTGATGCCGCCGAACGAAATGATCTGCGCCAGCCGCGGCGGCACCCGGCCCGGCAGGATGGAATAAGGCAGCCTGATCTCGGTCGACTGCGGCATGGGGTGCGGGCTCCAGGCCGCCAGGCCATAGATCCGCGCCTGCATGGGATGGCGGAAGAAATGCCCGCCCACCAGCGAGGGAAGCGTGGCGATATCCTCCGTGCATTCCTGCAGCAGCAGCAGGTCGGGGTGATGGCTTTTCACCAGCTGGGCGACATCGTCCACTCCCGCACCGATCCGGCGCAGCAGATTCCAGCTCACAACCCTGAGCCGGCCGTCACCGGAATGACTGGGAAAAGCGTTAGCCATGGAATGCCTGTGAAAGTCCCGTTCTATTAACTGGCGAGCAGGCGGCTGGTTTCCCGCCAAATCACCTATAGTCCTGATAGCATAAGAAAAAACCCGCACCAATCCAACGTTTCAGGTCCAATGTTTCCCATTACCGTAACCTGGCCCACCCCCCTGATCGAGACTGTGGCGGCAGCTCTGTATATTCTGCTGGCGGCGACCGTCACTATCGACATCCTGCTCAAGAAAAGCGATGTGCGATCGGCCCTGGGCTGGATCGGAACCGTCTGGCTGGCGCCGATTTTCGGCTCGCTGCTCTACTATCTGTTCGGCATTAACCGGGTGACGCGGCGCGCCCTGAAACTGGGCCGGCTGGACACTGCCTTGGCCCATTCGCCGGGGGCCGCCATCCCCGATGCCGCCTCCAACATCGCCCTGCTGTCGGCCGTCAGCCACGAGATCACCAAAAGCCCGCTGACCGGGGGCAATGAACTGACCATCCTGGAGGGCGGCGACCAGGCCTATCCCCAGATGCTGGCCGCCATCCGTGACGCCAAACAGTGCGTGGCGATGAGCTCTTACATCTTCCGCAACGACACGGCGGGCGAGGAATTCGCGCAGGCCTTGAGCGAGGCCGTACGGCGCGGCGTCGCAGTCCGGGTGCTGCTGGATGGCTTGGGAACCGGCTATCTCTATCCCGGCATCTATTACCGCATGAAGCGTGGCGGCGTGACGGTGGCGCGCTTCCTGCACACCTGGCTGCCCTGGCGCATGCCGTTCCTGAACATGCGCAATCACCGCAAGCTGCTGGTGGTGGACGGCCGTCATGCCTTCCTGGGCGGCATCAATATCGGGGTGGAGAATTGCGCGCGGCTGGCGAAGGACCGCCAGATCAAGGACGTGCATTTTCGCGTCGAGGGGCCCGCCGCCTGCATCGTGATGAATGCGTTCGCCCATGACTGGACCTTCACCACCGACGAGGTTCTGGATGAAGAGGACTGGTGGCCCAAGCTTGAGCCCCATGGCAAGAGCTTCGCCCGCGGCTTGAGCTCGGGCCCCGATGCCGACATCTACAAGCTGGAACTGCTGCTGGGCGCGGCGCTCACCCTGGCACAGAAACGCATCCGCATCGTCACGCCCTATTTTCTGCCCGATGCGCGGCTCCAATTCGCCATGGCCCAGGCCGGCCTGCGCGGAGTTGAGGTGGAGATCGTGGTGCCCAGCTGCAGCGACCAGCGGCTGATGGATTGGGCCATGCGGGGCCATCTGCGCTTCTTCCGCTATGTCCGCGCCAAGGTGATCGCCACACCCCCGCCTTTCGATCACACCAAGCTTTGTACCGTCGATGGGGAATGGTCGCTGATCGGCAGCTCCAACTGGGACGCGCGCAGCTTCCGCCTGAATTTCGAGTTCGATCTGGAGATCATCGACCGAGACTTCACGGCCAGGCTGGACGCCCTGATCGACTCCCTTATCGCCAGCGGCAAGCCCCTGACACCCGACATGCTCGCGGCCGAGCCGGTCTGGAAACGCCTGCGCAACGCCGCCGCCCGGCTGCTGATGCCTTACTTGTGAGTGTCGAGCTTCACCGCCACCGCCCAGATCGCAAGCCCCGAAAGCGCCAAGCCGCTGCCCACCAGACCTGTCGATGCCAAGCCGTAGCCATGGGCGATGGCAATACCGCCCAGGAAGGGGCCCAGCGCATTGGCGACATTGAAAGCGGAATGATTCAAGGCCGCCGCCAGGGTCTGAGCTTTGCCCGCCACATCCATCAGCCGGGTCTGCAACACCGGTCCCAGCGCGCCGCCCAGCCCGATGGCAAAGACCGAAAGGGTGATGGTCCATAGATTGCCGACGGCCAGGGGATAGATGGCCAAGGTCACGGCAAACCAGACCAGCAGGACTCCCGCCACTTTCATCAGCCGGCCATGAGCGAAGGACGGCACGATCACCAGCCCTGACATCATGCCGGCTCCGAACACGCCGAACACGATGGGCACGACGGCCTCCGGCGCATGCGTCACGGTCAGCAAGGTGTTCGCGAGATAGGTATAGACCGCGAACAGTCCCCCGAAACCGATGGCGCCGACGGCCAGGGTCAGCAGCACGTCGCGGTTTTTCAGTGCGCTCAATTCCGTCAGGGGACTGGCGCCCTCCTCCGGCGGCTGGTGCGGCGCGAAAAGCGCCACGAGAATAGCCGTGAGCAGCGACAGAACCGCCACAATGCCGAAGCCCCAGCGCCAGCCGATCGCCTGCCCCAGCCAGTTGGCGCTGGGCACGCCGATGATGGTCGCCACCGTCAGTCCCATCAGCACCCGCGCCGCGGCTTGCGCGCGCTTTTGCGCCGGTACCAGCGAAGCCGCCACCAGCATGGCGATGCCGAAATAGGCGCCATGCGGCAGGCCGCTGATGAAACGCAACAGCAGCATGGCGTGATAGGACGGCACCAGCCCGGTCAGGCCGTTGGCCAGCGCAAAAATCAGCATCAGGCCGATCAGCAGAGTCCGCCGCGCCAGCTTGGCCGCCAGCACGGCGATCAAGGGCGCACCCACAACCACGCCCAGGGCATAGGCGCTGATCGCATGTCCAGCCACAGGCGCGCTGATGCCCAGATCCCGCGCGAAATAAGGCAACAGGCTCATGGTAGCGAATTCGGTGGTGCCGATGGCGAAGCCGCCCACGGCAAGCGCGAAATGCACCAGATCGGGATGGGTTTGGCGGGTCAAGACAAAGCCTGGTGTCGTGGTTTCGAAGTTCGCGCTATCACCGATATCAGCATCGAAGCGAACTTCGAAACCAAACGACACTAGGAATCAATAAGTTGCTAGCGCGGGTCTATAACGGCCGGTTCCCAGAGCCCATGCGGCTAAAAACCGCCATAGCGCGCCATCGCGGCGGCGAAGGCCACCACCAGCGCCAGCAATCCGACCTGAGCCCCGATGAAACCGCGCAACCGTGCGATCTCGGCATCGGGCGGCACGAACGCGGCATCGCTGCGTGACTGCTTGCGCCATTTCAGCAGCGCCAAGGTGGGTGGAATCGAAAACAGGCCGATGGCGGCAAAACTCGCCATCTTGGCCCAGAACCAGGGATTGGAGAGATAGAAGTCCGCTCCCTTGATACCCCAGATGACCCGGCACACGCCGATCACAATCACCAGCCCGGCGGTCACGCCGTAACCGGCGTCGACCCGGGTGACGCGGCTGAGGTTTTGCGGGGTGATACCCGGCCGCAGCAACGCGGACTCAAAAGCCAGTATCGCGATCAGGCTCACGATCGCGAGGTGATGCAGGATGGCGAGAACCAGGTCCGTCAGCATGTGCCGATCCTGGTCCAAGGAACTGTTACCGCGCAACAACATTCTAGAAGGCAGGGAAGGACACACCATGACCTTGGACGGCTACCACTTCGGGACCGTGCGGCGATCGCCCGTGAGTCTGGACGATTTCGAGAAGCTCAAGGCCACAGCCGGATTCAGCGACGCCGATGCGCAGGCGCTGAAACAGGCGGGAGACATCCTGATTCCCGAAGCCGAGGCGATGGTGGATGAGTGGCGCGGCCTGATCGGCGATCAGGAACATTTGCTGCACTGGTTCACCGCGCCGGACGGAAAACCCGATGACGGCTACAAATCGGCGGTCAAGCCGCGTTTTGTGCAATGGGTGAAAGATCTCTGCACCCGGCCTTTTGACCGCGCCTGGCTGGACTATCAGGAGGAAATCGGGCTGCGCCACACGCCCGCAAAAAAGAACAGGACGGACGATAAGCACACCCCACCCCTGGTTCCGCTGCGCTATATCCTGGCCTTCGCCCCGCCCATCCTGGCCGCGGCCCATGCCCGGCTGGCGAAAGCGGAAAATGGCGCCGCGATGCAGGCGGCATGGACCAAGGCCGTGATGCTGACCCTGAGCCTGTGGGCCCGGCCGTTCACCCGCGAGGGGCTGTGGTGAGATCACCGCGCGAGGAACTTGCGCCCATCGCCCGAAAATTTGTCAAACTGCGGCGTGATTCATGGCCCGCTCGATCACGGCCGACAGCCGCTCCTTGGTCACCGGCTTCAGCACATAGCCCAGTGCGCCGGCTTCCAGGGCGCGCACCACCATCCCTTCCTGGCCATGGGAAGTCACCATGACGACGCGCGCTTGCGGGTTGATGGCCTTGATCGCGGCCATGGTTTCAATGCCGTCCATTCCAGGCATCGTGATGTCCATGGTCACCAGATCAGGCTTGACCGCGGGATAGTCCCTGACGGCTTCCGCGCCATCCTTGCAGATGCGGACAACCTGGTGGCCGAGTTCGCGCACCATGGCCGAAAGCTTCTGCGTCATGATCATCGAATCGTCCACGATCATTACAGTACGCGACATCAGAGAACCTCTTGCAGGCAGTTCAGATGGTCGTCGAACAGGAGCTTTGGGCCCACGAACGCCACGTCGAGGGAACCATAAAGATATTTCAATGTCAGTGTTGCAATGGCGGTCCGGGGACGGCCCTGAATGGTGCGCGCGCCCAGCGCGAGAACAGGTGGTGACAGGGTGACGACTTCACCCCGCCGCGCAAGCTCGGAGGTGCAATTGCCGACAATGACATTGACCACGTCGGATGCGGTCTCGCGCATATAGAGGTCCAACTCCGACGGCGATATGGAGAGATCGGCGACGTAGCGTAGCGTCATGGCGCGCAGCAGGGTTTCATCGTAGCTGTACGCGATATAAAGACCCATGCGCGAGCCCACGCCGACAATAGCGGTCATTTCCCGCAGTATGATCGCTTCTTCGCGATGCAGGCGGCGGCTGATGCTTTCGACCTTGAGATCGAGCTGGTCCTCGATGAAAGCGAGGGTGCGCTGCTCGACCACCTTCACCACGGCGGTAATCTCGTGATCGAGAACTGTATCGGCGGCACTCATACGCTCATCTCCAGCGAAGGGTCCGCAGCGTCGAAAGCATGCGGGCCGGCGGGCAGACAGAAATGGAAGCGGGTGCCGGCGCCGCGTGCGGTTTCCACCGCGACGGTGCCGCCCAGCCGATCTATCTCTGCCTTCACGGCTGCCAGGCCGATGCCGCGCCCGGAAATCTGGTCGGCTTCGTCACGGGACGAGAGGCCTTCGCGGAACATCAGCACGTCCAGCGGCATCTGCGCGGCATGTGACGGCGGAACGCCGCTGGCGATCAATTTCCGTTCCAGCGCCTCCCGGTCAACGCCCTGCCCATCATCCTCGATGACCATTTCCAGCATGGCCCCGCGCTTTTTGACGGCGCAACGGACACAGCCTTCCTCCGGCTTGCCGGCAGCCAGCCGCTCCTGCGGCGTTTCGATGCCATGGTCGACGGCGTTGCGGAAGACGTGCACCAGGGAGCGCAGGAAGGCGCCATGAGTTTCCGGCGCAAGGCTGGTGGCGTCGCCTTCGATCTCAACCGGTCCCAACTGCTTTTCCAGCCGGACCGCCAGGGCGCTGGCGCCGCGGCCGTGCAATGCCAGGCTGGATTTGACGTCCAATCCACCCAGGCTTGCCAGGTCGCCCAGCAACTGCCGCACCGCCGGTGACACACGACATCCGGCATTCAGCGCTTCAGTCGCGACCCGTTTCATCGTCTGCAATTGCGCCTGCGACAGCACCACGCGGCTCGAAAGCGAGAAGTCCGGTCCCAGAATATCGGCAATGCCTTTGAGATCCTGTTGGAGCTCGGCAAGCAATGGCCCTGGCGCAAAGACGTGGCGCGCGGCCTCGGCCGTCCAGTTACTCTTTTCAGACAGCGCACTTTCCCAAAGGTGCAGGCAATGCGGACTGCGGTGGAAACTGAATTGAGCAAGCAGGCCCTTGAAGGTATGTATATGCCGATAGAGTTCGGCCAGGGTGCCGGGCGCGGCAATCCGCTGCAACAGAGCCGGCAATTCCGTGTCCAGGAAGGCGCGATATTCACCGATCAGGGCGGTGAAGGATTCGCTCTCGGTGAAGGCCAGTACGATCATCTCCAACCGCAGACGTTCGCGCTCCACCTGTTCGGAAAGACGGGTGGTTTCGGTGATGTCCGTCAGGATCACCATGAGCTGATTGTCCGTCAGCATCTTGTAACCCGCCTTGACGGATTTTCCGTCCAGCGTGAAGGAAGCCGGTAACAGCTCCAGTTTCATGTCCCGGATATAGTCCCTGGAATCGCCGAATATGCTGGTCAGGGTGGCGGCCATGGCCGAGGCGCCATCCTGCGGCATTTCCGGGCAGAGTAATTCCACAATCGACTTTCCGCCCGGCATCGTCCCCAGGATCGCCTCGCAGGCCGCACTGGATTGTACACCCACCAGCAGGTCTTCCGTCACCGTCAGGAAGCCCTGCTCGGCATTATCCAGCAGGTTGCGGACCGCGGCCTGGATGGTGGTCAGGCTGGTGTTGGCGGTTTCAAGCTCCTGGGTGCGCTCCTTCACGCGCTGCTCCAGGCCGGCATTGGCTTCATGCAGCTGCCGGTTGACGCGGTTGATGATGGCATGGCTGCGCAGAAGCTTGACGGCCGCATAAAGGAACAGGCCCACCAGCGCGGCTGCGAAAATCAGGAGAATCTTGTGGTCCTGCTGGCCCTGCTGCTCCGCCCGGCTCTCTTCGCTGCTGAGAAGCCGGTCGAGATCGGCGATGCGTGCCGTGGTCGGCACCGCGGCGATGGCGCGCAGCAGATTGCCGACCAGGGGTTGCTCGCGCAACACGGTATGGACATGGGCGGTAAATATGCTGAGACCGGCCCGGATTCGCTCAGGCTGGCCCTTTCCCATAGCGCCAAGGCTCTGCAGCCGGCGTTCGATTTGCGCGCCTGCCTCGCTGGATGGCGTTTGGCTATAGACCAGCGTGTCCAGCAATATGGCGTCGACCGAAGCTCCTATCTGTGTCCTCCGCTCGCTCTTGCGCAGGTCGTCGGCGGCCGTGGGAAGGAAGAACAGCGAGTTGCGCAGGACGGAATTGTGCGACTTGAACCGTTCGATCAGCCGGGTCTTTTTCGCGATGGCGCCGCCGAGCGCGTCCACCGCCCGGGTCAGCGCGGCGGCGGCTTCATGATGCTCGCCGGTCAGGCGGGTCAGCAGCTCGTCCTGCAACTGGTTGAGGTCGTGCAGCGGGTCAACCAGGGCGTCGTAATTCGGATTGATGCCCATCTTGGATTTCATCACGTCCAGTTCCCAGCGCGCATCAAGCTGCTTGAGCTGGCGGACAATCACGGCATTTTCGAAATAGCTCGAAGTGTCATGTCCCTGGGCCCGCTGGTAGAGGAAAGCCAGGATCGAGGTCAGTATCAAGGCGAGCAAGCCAATGGGCAGCCAGCCGGCGCGCGAGGAAAATTTCATCATAGGTGGCCTGCGACTTTCCCGGTCAGCGTCTTGAGGAAGGCGATGATTTCGGCCTTGTCCTCCCTCGAGGCGATCCTGCCCAGCTGGTAACGGAACATCACGTCCACGGCGGCATCCAGCGTGGGCGCAGAAGCATCATGGAAATAAGGTGCGGTCAGCGCGACATTGCGCAAAGACGGCACCTTGAAGACATGCTTGTCATCCTCTTCGCCGGTGACCACGTAGCGGCCCAGGTCGCCCTTGGTGGGATTGCCGCGCTGGGCGAAGTAGTCGGCCATGACGCCGAATTTCTGGAACATGTTGCCGCCGACATTGGCACCCTGATGGCACGCGACACAGCCATATTGCTTGAACTTGGCGTATCCCCTTTTTTCCTCGGCAGTGATGGCATTGCTGTCGCCCAGCAGATAACGATCGAAGCGGGAGTTGGGAGTTATAAGCGTCCGCTCATAGCTGGCGATTGCATTCTGGATATTCGCCTTGGTGGCGCCGTCGGGATAGGCCTTCGCGAAAGCCGGCCGATAAGCGGAATCGCGCCCCACCATCGCCACCACATCGCTCCACTTCGATCCCATCTCGACGGGATTTTGCACGACCCCGTCCACCTGGGCTTCCAGGGTCGCAGCGCGGCCATTCCAGAACTGAACGAAATTCAGCGCGGCATTAAAAACGGTCGGCGCATTGACGCCGGTCTGCTGGCCGCGAAAGCCGATCGAATGCGGCAGGCTGTCGGCGCCACCGGCGGAGACATTGTGGCAGCTGGCGCAGGAGACATGGCCGTTGGCCGACAGACGCACATCGTGGAAGAGCTGCCGCCCGATTTCAGCCCGGGCGGGATTGACATTGAGCGTCGCCGGCAAAGGCGCAATCGGCTCATCCTGGCGGCCGGCAAGCACTGTTCCCGTGGAGCCGAACAGAACAACCGCCAAAGCCGCCATCGCCGCAAATAGGCGGCGCTGGTCCGTGAAGAAGTTCAATGATCCTGTCATCTGGCCGATCCACCCAGCGAAACCCGCCCATCCTAATGTGGAGATGTTAAGAAGCCTGTCGCTCGCATGGCGCTACGTAGAAATACGTAGGCTGGAACCCGTCGCAATTGCGAATTTCTATTGGATCGCAAGCAATTACGCAGTTGCAACAGCCCCGGATGTCCACGATCAAAGTCAGGACCGAAACCACCTTCTCGGCACAGCTGAGCATGGAAAATATTGCGAGCGAAAAACTTCACGCACAGGCCAATGCGGCAATCGCTTTGGTATCGCACCGGCCTTTTGGTCAGGCGTGGCTGGACTATCGGGAAGAGATCGGCCTGCGTCACACGCCCGCAAAAAAGAACAGGACGGACGATAAGCACACACCGCCCCTGGTCCCGCTGCGCTACATCCTGGCCTTTAGTCCGCCCATCCTGGCCGCAGCCCACTCCAGGCTGGCAAACGCGGAAAACGGCGCCGCGATGCAGACGGCCTGGACCAAGGCGGTGATGCTGACCCTGAGCCTGTGGGCCCGGCCGTTCACCCGCGAGGGGCTGTGGTGAGCCCAAATTTTGGGCGTGTGACAGCTTGCCAAAGTTGGCCCTTGGCCCAAAAATAACAGGAAAAACGGGTACATTTGCGCTAAAACAACCTGGGATGGGTGCAGCGGCGGACTTGCTTACATGGCATTTCTGGGTGGGGCTTGCCGTGGGCAGCGCCATTGGATTCGCTGTCGCTTCCTTCCTCGCGTACTTAAATCAGCCGCAGGCGCAGCAGGACGTCGACCCTTCCATCGACGACAGGCGGACCCTGGAGGAGCGAAAGCAATTCCTGTTGTTCTGCCTGGATGGCAAAGCCGTCGCCAACCTCGCGATCAGCCGCAACATGTTGAATGAGGAGTTCCTCCGCCGGCTGAAAAGTATGCCCTGTCACGCTGTCCTGTCGCCTTATCTCAGCGAGGAATTCATCTCGCTGACAAACGGTCACATAAATGACAGCAGGGGCCCGACCTTGGCCGTTGCCTTTCGCAAAGAAGTCGAGCGGCTGGAACAGAGATTGTCTCCGAAGATCCATTGAAGCCTGGAACCAGGCGAGGCATTAACATTTCCGCACGCTAAGGTTCCATCGGCAGGTTCCATCGCCGCGCGCGCAGGAGATTTCAGCATTATTCTTAATGGGTTAACTTCCGCGCGCCCAATCTGCTGACCGGCTGATGGATTCTATCTGCCGTAACCAAAACCGGTGCATTGGCTGGACTGTAACGCGTCCAAGTTGAATAGTTGGCATAAGGACAATAGGGGCCGAGCGTCAGGCGCCGTCCGAGAAGGGGCATAGCTTAATTCATGTATTTCACCGTGCGCCGGGCTGCGCACGGGATGTTCGCCATGGGCAGATTGGGGCAAAGCGTGTCTGCAGAAACGATCAGTGAAGTGCTTGTCATCGGCGCGGGGCCGGCCGGCCTTACCGCCGCCTATACGCTTGCGAAGGAAAAGCGCGGCGTCACCGTGCTGGAAGCCGATCCCGTCTATGTCGGCGGCATCAGCCGGACGGTGAACTACAAGGGCTATCTGTTCGACATCGGTGGCCACCGCTTCTTTTCCAAGTCGAAGGAAGTCGAAGCCCTGTGGGACGAGATCCTGCCCGACGATTTCCTGGTGCGGCCGCGGCTGTCGCGCATCTATTACGGCAACAAATTCTATCAGTATCCGCTGAGGGCCTTCGAGGCCCTGCAGAAACTGGGCATCTTCGAGAGCGTGCGCTGCCTGTCGTCTTTCGGCTGGGCCAAGCTGACGCCGATCAAGGACCCGCGCACCTTCCATCAATGGGTGCGCAACCAGTTCGGCGAGCGGCTGTTCTCCATCTTCTTCAAGACCTACACCGAAAAGGTGTGGGGCATGAGCTGCGACGAGATCAGCGCAGACTGGGCGGCCCAGCGCATCAAGGGCCTCAGCCTGGCCATGGCGGTGATCGACGCCGCCAAGCGCTCGCTGGGCATCCGCCAGAAAGGCGGCGCCGGCGCCAAGAGCTTGATCGAATCCTTCCGCTATCCGCGCAAGGGTCCGGGCATGATGTGGGAAGCCTGTGCCGCCAAGATCACGGCGCTGGGCGGCAACATCGTCCACGGCCGCAAGGTGACGGGTCTCAACTGGGATGAAGCTTCTCGCACCTGGACCGCCACGGCGGAACGCGCCGATGGCAGCACCGAGACTTATAAGGCCCGGCATGTGGTGTCTTCCGCGCCGCTGCGCGACCTGGCCGCCGCGATAACGCCGCCGCTGGCCGCCCGCAGCCAGGCGCGCGAATTGAAGTACCGCGATTTCCTCACCGTCGTGCTGATCGGCGAGACCGAAGCCGAACTTCCCGACAACTGGATCTATATCCACGATCCGTCGGTCAAGGTCGGCCGGGTGCAGAACTTCCGCTCCTGGTCGCCGGAGATGATCCCGGACGATCATTCGACCTGCTTCGGGCTGGAATATTTCTGCTTCGAGGGCGACGGACTGTGGAGCGCCGCCGATGCGGACCTGGTCGCCCTGGCCAAGGCGGAAATCGCCAAGATCGGGCTGATGCGCCCGGAAGCGATCAAGGATGCCTGTGTGGTGCGCCAGCCCAAGGCCTATCCGGTCTATGACGGCCAGTATCACGAGCAGGTCCAGGCCGTGAAGGACGAGATGGCGGCCCGCCTGCCCACGCTTCATCCGGTGGGGCGCAACGGCATGCACAAATACAACAACCAGGACCATGCCATGATGACCGGCATGCTGGCGGCCTACAACATCATCGCCGGCAAGCAGGTCTATGACACCTGGGGCGTGAACGAGGATGCGGAATATTCTGAGGCCGGCGTGGCCGGCGCGCAGGACGCCCTGAAGAGCCAGCGACTGGTGCCCGGCTATGCCCAGTGAAAACCAGGCCGCCATGGCGCCGCTGGACATGACACAACCGGACATGACGGCGCCGAAAGCCCCCGCGCAACTCAAGCAGTTGGCCCGTGAAGGCGGTGGCTATCTGTTGACCAGCGCGGTGGCGCTGGCCTGCGATTACGGCTTGCTGGTGGGACTGACCTCGCTTGCGGGGGTCGATTATCTCATCTCGGCAGCGGTGGGCTTCACGGTTGGCCTGGTGGTCAACTATGTCCTCAGCGTCAAATTCGTGTTTCACGAGCGCCGGGTCAAGAACGCGAAGATGGAGTTCATGGCTTTCGCCGCCATCGGCCTGTTGGGGCTGGCGGTGAATGAAGGGCTGATGACCCTGTTTGTCGAGTATTTCTCGCTGAACTATGCGCTGGCGAAAATCCCGACGACCATGATCGGCTTTGTCTTCAATTTCGGGCTGCGCCGAGCGCTACTTTTTACTGCATCACACAGGCCGGCGACGCGATAGTATTCGGCCTATCTAATTTCGGCAGATTTATGAATACGTCCGAGGGCGAACAGCCGATAGAAAAAACTTCGCCGGCCAAAACATTTTGCGCCGCAGCCGCCATCATCTCGATCTGGTATATCGCGCACCCGTACAACGGTATTGTCCACGATTCGGTCATCTACGTCGGCCGTGCGCTCGCCAACCTTCATCCGTCTACGATCGGCACCCAACTGTCCTATGTGAACGACGGGCAATCCAAATTTAGCGCCTTTCCATTGTTAATGACCGAAGCCGTGCGGATATTGGGGGCCGGCACAGCGGCATTCGCAGCTACCGTACTTGGGCTAGGTTTGTGGCTAGGAGCCGCCACATTTCTCTTCTCACGATTTCTGAGAGCAAATATCCTCGTCCCGGCGCTGCTGTTCTTGTGCGTAATGCCGTCCGTTTATGGCGGAGATCGGGTCTTCCATTGGGCAGAACCCTTTGCAACCCCTCGTATTTTTTCCGAGGCTGCGTCGCTGTTGGCGATAGCGATGTATCTCGAGCGCAAACTCATAGTCGCCTTTATCTGTTTCGTTGCCGCAGGTCTCTTTCATCCCCTAATGGCCTTACCGGCGGTTGGGCTGGTTATGGTGCTTCTGTGCATTGATGATCGGCGATGGCTTTGGGTGCCGGTTATAGGCACTGCTGGTCTGATCACCGCCGCAGCATTACATCTTCCACTGATAGGCCGGCTGACACTTTTCCTCGATCCCGCGTGGGCTAACGCCGTTACGGAGGTAACACCGTTTCTGTTTCCAGCTCATTGGAGAGCCGAGGATTGGGCGATTTTAGCCTATCAACTTAGCACAGCAATATTTGTGATAATTTTTTGCGACGGCATTGCCAGAAAACTCGCTGCAGCAGCGCTCACAGTTTCCCTTGCGACCCTGGCAATTGCCTGTGCCCTTCCCAGCGTTTTGATCCTTCAAGTTCAGTTATGGCGAGCAGAGTGGCTGCTTTCGGCATTGATGGCAGGGCTTCTTCCATTGTTGGCCTCCCATCTTTGGCGGCGCGGTCAAGGTGGCCGCCTAGCTTTTATTTCCTTGACACTGGCGTGGTGTTGGTTGGACGGACAACCCGCGCTTATTGTTTTACTCCTGCTTGCGGCCGGCGCATTGGCTTGCGCGCAACCCGGCACCTCCCTTCCCCGTTTGGTGTTTGTGGGATGCTGGACAACTGCCGCAGTTTTGACGTGCTATTCGCTTTGGATCTGTATTACGGACTACTGGGTGATATATGGAACCATGCCGCTCCATATTGCGCTTTCTCTGCCACCGCTAATTACCACCCGCATCTTGCTTTTCGCTGTCATCGGATCGGGGCTGTTGCTAGCAACAGGTTGGCGCACGCATCTGGGTAGCAATGAACACCCCCTACTCCTAATCGCTACGGTACTTTTGGTGCTTATTGCGTTGGTGAGTTGGGATGGGCGCTTACCCTATATCCAGCTGCGTGAAGAACATGCCGGCAGTTCTAGCTTACGCCCGCTACTCACTTCCGGACAAGTTGAGTGGCTGGATGACCGCGGTAATAGTTGGCTCGTGACCGGGCGCCCAGAATGGTGGGGACACATCCAGGGCGCAGGCATAATTTTCGACCGTAATCTCGCTGTCGAATGGGATCGCCGTTATCATATGCTGCTAAAAGCCCAACTGAGACTTCCCATCGACGCGGCTAACGCACATGTTCCACAAGCCGGCAACATCGTAACAGTCGACAGGCTTAAGCAGATTTGTAATCAAGGACCTGATTGGCTGGTTGCCCTAAAGATATTAACGGCCTCCGATGCGCTCACTATGGCGAACGGCCGATGGCAAGCACCTGTTGACGAGTATGTATTAAACGACCGGGGCGACAAGTGGATCGCGGTGCGAGAGTATGCAATTTTCAATTGCCGCCATTTTCAGCCGTCAAAAATCACCTAGTTGTTAAATTACCATGCAAGAACGACGAAGCCCCCATCATGCTCGCGACTCAATAGAGGCAATTACCTTCCTGGCTTATGGCACCCGACGAATGCCGTCAGACCGAACAATCTGTTTGTCCGCATAACAGGCCGTTCTATCGAGCAGACCGCAGATAGCATGGAGTTCTCCAGCCAATGGTGCGGCCGCAACTGGCTACCCACTTCGGTCTTCTTGTGCCGGAACCGCTCCAGCAGGCGTAAAGTGGCAGCGAGCGGAAACACACTCGCATAGTAATAGTGACTCCAATCCACAACTAACCTCAGTAATCGACCGCAAGAATGGGTCTATTGCGAGCTCCTCGTTGAAAACAAGAACAACGATACTGACTAGAGGGTCTGCAAGTCTGTCCGCCATGTCATTTCCATTCAAAGTTCGCAGAGCCCGCTAGAGTGGCTGATTGAATCGCATGGGAGGTTTGGCGCTGGCGGTCAGCAAAACATGCCAACGCCAAAATAACCAGTCCAAGAAGGGCACCGAAAAGTCCAAGGCCAAGTCCCTCTGGCCAATAGACCAAATCGATCTTGCCCCTAGCCCCCGGAGGAATATCGATTGCGGTCAATAACCCATCAATAGGATGGACCGATAGCCTATGGCCCGCCATTCCTGCGGACCAACCTGGATACCATGCTCGCGCCAAAATGACTGTCGTCGGCGCTGTTCCAGGATTATTCACTTCAAACGTGACGCGCGAGGATGTTTCACCGCTCACGGTAACAGTTGTCCCAGGGGTGACCCAGGAGACCGGGGCAGGAAGTGAATATGGGTGAGTACGATGAAATATTTGATTTTCGTTGGTACCACCCGCGCGAACCCAATTTGAATTGGTCTTGCCGAACAACTGGGCGCGAGCCGCGCCTGCTATGCGCACCTCATCAACTCGCATCAACTCTAAGAGCGAAAGGGTGGTCGGCATGACTGGAGATTCAATTCGCCGAACTATATCAGGACACCATGTTGTCCCCAGGTGCGCTAAGCAAAAACTCTTCTCATAGGCCGTTAGCCAAAATGCGGTGTACCCATTTATGCTTTTGCCAGGACGCTCAAGGTTCGTGTTGCCGGGACGATAGTCGAGCCAATATCGATCGGAAGGATGACTCTGCGGCAAGTCGAATATCTCATACCGCGTTAGTGCCGGCTCCGTCCCAGGCTCATGAATCGTTGGCGGTTTCCAGTTATTGGGAAACCGGTTCGGCATATCCGCATAAATCGTGCCCACAACAAAAAACAGAAGAACGTGCCCCGTTAATGCAATTGCGGTAAATCCTTCTTGGCGGTCTCGTCTTTGTCTCCATGAAAGAAAGGAAAACACGAAAATAAGGCAGCCAATAAGAAAAAAAATGGCTCCAAAACTGGGCACCTGCCAAATTGAAATCCAGATCGGCAACCCGACACTGGCGGCTATTATCCAGGCCTTCCAAGGCTCCAAGTCACCTCTGCCCTGACTCAGCGCGAGCGCACTAAGAATGACCAACCCGAACTGGTAAAAGGGAAGCAGCCGGAACATCCAGCGGAATTGCCAAAAGCCCGGCAGCATTGCCAAAAGGCCCAAGGCGACAATTGCAAAAGTCAGAATGCGAACCGCGGGCTTTTCCCAGAGCAGCCGCCAGCGCGCGTTGAACAAAGCTGGCAGCATGTACCATGCGATGCCAATCATCGGCAGACACACAACTTCAAAGCGCTCACTGAAGCCGTACCAGCGGGTAAGCATAAAGGGCACGCCGACACCGAACAGCGCGACCAGATCGGCCTGCCAGTGCGGAGATTCCAAAGCTCGTCCGCTACCGGCCAGATAGGCCGTCAGCGGAAACACTGCCGGCAAGGAAAGCAGCCCGCCGCTGACAATTGCTATAGCGGGTCCGACAATCTGGCGTCTGGATAACCCCGATCGCCAATCCGCAGCTACCGCAGCGGAAGCAACCCAGATCAGCAAGGCCAAATCGGCGAAAACGCTACCGGAAGCAATTACGAGATAGACGGCGGCAGCTCCCGGAATACACCAGCGAATATTACGCGTCGCCTTTGTCAAAGCGGCCCCAGCCCAGGGCATCCATGCAATACTGATAAGAAATGGAATCCAATCGGCCGCTCCCCAATACACTATCCATTCTGAGGACGGCGCCACGACCGCTGCGAGGATGGCCTGCTTTCTGCCGCATCCAAGCGTCCGGCAAAGGACGAACGTTCCCGCCGCAAAAATGGCGATATGCACCAACGCATAAATCGCCGCAACCGCCGCGAAATTCTCCATCGCGCCAAGGATGGTGATCAATATGAGGCAGACAGGGTTGAGGATCGCGATCTGGTATTCGGCAAGAAGCGCGCCGCCATGCCAGAGCCGGTTTGTTATGAAAGGTATCTCGCCATCTCGCACGAGGCGGGATATCTCCCCCATCATGGGGATGAGATATGTCCGGAAGTCATCATTCAGGAAAAAGTCCGTCCGGTGAAGCAGTCCGGTCGCGACCAGCGCTACGGCCAGCGCCGCAGCCGCCAGCGCACAAACCAAATCTGTCGATTTGCCTAGAAGGCCCCGTTGCGGGCCTTGCGGCATTCCCATCATTCGCATTGGCCCCTCCCCCAGAAGGGTAGCATCGTGTGCAGCTGCGCGAAAATTCTTACCTCTAATAAGCTAAATGGACCTTCAGGCCTTCCAAAAACGCCATGGTCATGTTGACCGTGCCAGCGCGCCTCTGGCCAAATCCCGCAGCGCCGCCGGCGCCCACAGAAACCCCGCCGCCAGCAAAGGCGTATAAAGCATGCCCCAGTAGTAATTGTCGGACCTGCCCACCACCAGGAACGCCGTCAGATAGCCCGCCACGATCACGGCGGCGCGGCGCGTCCGCGCCTCGCGGCAGCCCGCAAGGCCCAGAACGCCGGCGCAAACCGCCAGCGCGATCAGGGGATAGGGGAGCATATGCAGCAGGATGTTCCATTTGGCGGTGGCCAGCACAAAGTCCCATCCGCCCAAGGCCAGCCAACTCCCGGAGGCGATATCGCCCGGCCTGTAAAGTGTGGCGGCCACGCTGATGTGTGCGAGATAGGCGGCGGCGAATACCAGGATGGCGGCACCCCAGGCGAAAAGCTCCTTCCAGCGGCGCTCCCACGCGGCAAACCCGGCCATGACAAGCAGATAGGGAACGGCGATTTCCCGGATCAGGCAGGCCGCCAAACCGCAAAGCACCGCCGGCCACCAGCGCTGCGCACGCCAGGAAAGCAGCGATGCGGCGATCAACAGTGCAGCCCAGACCTCATGCCAATAGATGCCGCCGGACACCCCCACGATGGAGAGGCCGGTGACCGCGACAACCACCGCCGCCATCCGGGCCGCCAGGGAGGTTTGCCGCGTGCGGACCTCGCGGTAGAAAAACACCAGGATCGCGCCATAAAGGCTCAGCAGCACCGCATATTGCAGAGCGGGCACGCGCAGTGCGGCCAGCAGCCAGGCCAAAGCCGGCATGCGGAAGACCTGTGCCGGGGTGGTGGGATAATGGAGTGCCCGGTGCTCCGCCGCGGCGGCCTGGTAATAGCCCTGGCCGGCTTGCATATCCGCGACAATCTTTTGGTAGAGCGCGGCGTCCCCCTTGGCGTTTTCGACGGCAGGCGCGCCCCAGGTCCGCTCCCCCGGAATATACAGGGCCGGATGCGGCCGTGCCGGCAACAGCACCAGGACGGCCACAGCGGCCAGAAGCATCAGGCACGCCCAACGCGGCAGCCGGGCATACAGCGTCTGGCCCGGTTCGATCATCATGGCCGGCACAAGACCATGGTCAGGGTATCGGCACGAAACGCCGCATCAGGATACCCACCGTCGCGACCGCGATGGCCACGCCATAGGGCACGCCCCGGCCGAAATCGCCCTTGCCGCGCATCTGGATCATCACCAGCGCCCGCACGGGGCGCGCCGCCAGGCTGACAAGGGCGACCACGCCGCCCGTTAAGGCGACAAGCAGCAGGAACGGAAGAAGCTGGCCCAGGCCGGCAAACAGCGCCGTCACCGTCAGCAGCTTGGAATCGCCGGCGCCGACCACGCCGAAAGCATACATGGCGCAGCTGATGGCAAACGCGATTGCCGCCGCGCCCAAGGCGGAGAGGACGGACACATGCTGGGTGACGGCCCAGGGCACAAACAGGACCGCGACGGCCAGGACCGTCCAGTTCGGGATCCTGCGATCCTTGATGTCGGTGATGCTGGCGATCGCCAGGATGACGGACAAGACAAGCAAAAGGGACCAATAAGGCAGGTCAGCGGCTGCTGGCATGCCCCGCATCCTGTGCCTGGCCCTTGGCGAGGTTCTGCGCCGTCTCCAGATTGGCGGCGGCCACTGCGTAATAACCGCCCTTTTTCTTCATCGCCTGCTCGAACAGGTCCTTGGCCTTGGCATAGTCGCCGCGCAACATGGCGGCATAGCCGGCATTGTTGAGGGTGGCCGCCTGGTCCGTACCCGCGGCGCCCTTCACGGCGCGGTCATATTCGCCCTGCATCGACATCGCCAGCCTGAGATTGCTGCGGGCCGGCGCCAGATCGGGTTTCTTCTGGAGCGCTGCGACGAAATCCTGGATGGCCAGGTCGGTCTTCTTTTGCGACAGGCGCGAGAAGCCGCGATTGTTCAGCACAATCGCCGCGCCGCCCGATGCGGAGATCGCATGTTCATAGGCGCCGTCCGCCTGGGCCCAGTCATGGCGGCGGTCATACTCGCTTCCCAGCGCATTCCAGGCCCGCCAGGCGGAAGGATTCGCCGCAACCGCGGCCTTGAGCGACGCCATGGCCTGGTCCGAACGGCCCAGACGCGCCAGCGCGATGCCCTCGCCTTCCAGGGCGAGCCCCTGGACACTGGGATCGGTCTTGATGCGGGTGAAATTGGCCAGCGCGTCCTCGTAGCGGCCGCGTGCAAGACTGAGCTGGCCGGCCCAGTAGGTCAGCCGGGGATCGCTGCCGGAAGATACCAGCGCCTGATTGAGCAGCTTGCCGGCATCCACATAACGCTGGTCATCGAACGCGGCCTGGATCTGGGACAGCGTGCTTTCGCTGGCCAGCGCCTGCTTGGGTGCGGGCGGCGTGCTGCTGAAAAGGCCGGCATGGGCGGGAACAGAGCCCAACAGGCCGCAAATGAGAAGCGAAAAACCGAAACGGGCTTTCACGTCAGGGGACTCCCTTTGTGGACGGCGGTTTCTGCAGCGAAGCGACCGTCACGCCGTTCTTCCACAGGCCTGCCAGGCGGGCGTTCCTGGGCTTCCAGGACAGGTAATCGCGTCCCACCACCAGCCGCACGCCGGCGCCCGGATTCTCAATCATGCGAACCGGGAACGGCAAGGTCGCCTGCAAGGCTTTCGCCGCGGCGAGGTCCTTGGCCGGATAGTACAGTGCGGTCGTCTGCTGCCTGCGGCCTTCGGCTGCCCGCACGGTCCAGCCCAGACTGGTCAGACGGTGCGGCACTCTCTGCATTGCCATGCCCGTTGCGTTGAAAATCCGCAGTGGCTGCCCGATCGTAAGGACCTTCCTGGCTGGTGTTGCGAGCTTGATTGCCTTGGCGGGCTTATTCGCGACCTGCGCGACGGTATTTGTCCGAGCAGCCGCCGGAACGGGTGCTTTGACCGGCGCGGCCAGTTTCGCTGGCTCCGGCCTGGCGGCTGGCGCCACTATCTGCACCGGCAGTGTTTTGCCGGAAGCGGCATTCGCCGTTACCGGTTTGCTGACGGGCAGGATTGCACTTGCCGGCAGGGCTTTCATGACCGGCGAGACGGTCGGGACAGACATCACCGCTTCACGGGCCTTGATTTCAAAAACAGGCCGGACGGGGGGCGCCGGATCGCTTGCACTTGCGATTTTCGTCTCTGGTACCGGCTTGCTCGCGACGGGCTCCTTGGGCATCGACCTGGTGACCGGCGTGACGCCGGCCCCCGACATGTCATTCATGGCCACGGTTTTGATTTCCGGCACCGGCTTGTTCGCGGCCGGCTTGGCGAGCGGCACCGCATCGCTTGCAGCTGCCATTTTCGTATCCGCTAGCGGCTTGCTCGCGACGGGCTCCTTGGGCAGGGGCCTGGTGACCGGGGTGACACCAGCCCCCGGCGTTTCATTCATGGCCACGGTTTTGATTTCCGGCAGCGGCTTGCTTGCGGCCGGCTTGGCAAGCGGTAGAGCCGCGACCACTTCCGCGGCAGCCGGTTTGTTTTCTTGCGAAGATTTGCTCACCGTCTGCACCACTGGCCGGTTGACCGAGGGAGCCGCTTCCTTTGTCGCTGTGCGTTCCGGCGATGGCTTGCTCTCCGGCAAAGCAATGTCCAGATGCACAGGCTTGCCGACCGGCGTGGAATCCACCATCCGCGGGGCAGGGTTGCTTTCCGATTGCTTGATCATCAGCAGGCTGTTGTTTACCGGCGAAGCGGCCTCGCTCTCGCGCGGCGCCATGGGAGACCCCGCAGGCCGAAGCGCAGAGGCCAGCACAGCCGGCTTTTCGGCGGCAGTGGTGCCGGCAGCGGGAGCCGCAGCAGCCACCTGGCTGGGCGCCATCAGGCCCTGCAGATTTTTCGAATAGTCCAGGTTCTGGGCCACGATGTGCGACCCCGGCTCAATCGCTTGGGCCTGGGCATAATATCTTGCACTGAGATCGAAGCGGCCCAGCTTGTCATAGACCACACCCAGCGCGTTCAAGGCCTTCACATTGCGGGGATCGCGGGCGCGCAATTCCTGCAGATAGTCGAGGGCGCGCGCATAGTCGCGGACATTGATGGCGGTCACGGCGCTTTCATAGAGAGGGTCGTGTTGCCCCAAGCCAGCGGTCGCCGACAGGCGCTCGACCGGCCGTACCTTGACTTCGCCGTTACCGAGCAAAGAGCAGGCCGCAAGTCCGGCGGCCGCCAGTCCCAGGGGTAGAAACACGAGAGTCCGCGCTGTCTTCATCGGAGTTACCTCAATGGGGAGGAACGGTAAGAGCAGGCATGAGGATACGGATTACGCCCAGGATCGCCGGCAACAGAAGCGCCGTCACGATGACCGGCAGGATGCAGGCCACCAGCGGGATGGTCATCATCACCGGAATGCGCATGGCCTTCTCTTCGGCCTTGATGAACCGCGTCTGCCGCATTTCGCTGGAAAAAGTGCGCAAGGTCTGGGCTACGCTGGCGCCCAGCATTTCCGTCTGGATCAGCAATGCGACAAACGAGCTGATCGCGTCGACACCGGTACGGTCAGCCATCGCCCGCAAGGCGTCTGGTCGGGCACGCCCCGCCCGGAGTTGCTCAGACACGCGTGCGAACTCCCCGGAAATGTTCGGGTGGGATTCCCCGATCTCCTGTCCAACCCGGACAAAGGAGGCATCCAGACTCAAGCCCGCTTCCACGCAGACGACCATGAGATCCAACGCGTCCGGAAATTCGGCTTCCAGCTTGGCTTGGCGGCTGCTGGCCAAGCTTGCCAGGATCCGGCCGGGAGCGAAAAGACCAACGATGCAAAGAATGATCGGCCAGAACACAAAGCCGAACCCAGAGATGGGCTTGGTCGAAAGAGTCTGCGACAGAATGAAAAGACCGGGCAAAAGGATCGCCGATGAAAAGCGGGCGATCACGTACAAGACGGGCGCGTTGGGACTTTCAAATCCCGCCAGCAGCAGAGACTGGCGAAGTCTGTTGCGCTCTTCAGTGTCGCTGATCGAGGTCGATGCCAATACCCAGCGGAATACCGGATTGTCGCTGGCGCGCCTGGCCATCAGCGAACCCTTTGGCAAACCCGGCAGGCCAGGTCGGCCCACGCCGGACTCGCCCAAGCGCCTGCGTTGGTCCATCGCCCGCTCTGTCTCTTGGATGGCGCCCACCGTAATCAGCACCACTGCGCAAAAGACCAGTATCTCGACGATGACGATCGTAGGAATCATGGCGGCCTAATACTTGAAATTGATGATCCGGCGGATCACAAACAGCCCAATGAGATAGAGTACGAGCACGCCCCAGGTGACCGGCCAGAAGGCGGGGTCCGGAAATTTGGACGTGTAATAATCCGGCCGGGTGAGAAGCAGAAACGACACCAACATGACGGGCAGGACGCTTAGCAAGAGCGCCGAGGTACGACCCTCACTCGACAATGCTCGGACGCGCTTACCCAGCATCGACCGGCTTCGAATGACGTTGGACAGTCCTTCCAATATTTCGACCAGGTTGCCGCCGGTTTCCGATTGGACGCTGACGCTCACCGCAAAAAAATGCGCATCTTCCGATCCGCTCCGGTGGGCAAAATTTGTGAGCGCCTCCCGGAATTCAAAGCCATAAGTGGTTTCATCCACGACGATGCCGAATTCCGAACCCAGGGGATCGTTCATCTCCTCGGACGCAAGACGGACGGCGGACACGACGGGATGACCGGCGCGGATGGCGCGGTTTATCACGTCCAGCGCCAGGGGCATCTGTTCTTGAAACTGCTTTAATCGCTTGGTTCGCTTGCGGCTCAGCCACATCCAGCAAAGCAGGCCGCAAATCGCAATGCTGGCGGGCAATGCAATGATGGCGTTAAGCAGAAAAGCGGCGAAATTACCACTGCGCAGCAGCAGGAAACTGCTCAACCAAAGCGCGGCGGAAGCAAGGCCGACGAAAAACAAAACCTGCAAGGGCGAAATTTGCAGGCCCGCCTGCCGGAGAAACAGAGACAGCCGTTCATAATAGCGCAAGACAAAAATATTTTTGCTTCGGCTGGTTAGCGGTGTCCGTACCAGGGCCGAATAAACGTCCGCATGGGCCATACCCGACGCAAGCATGGTCAGGCGGCGATTGGTCCTCTCCCTCCGGTCGCGCGACGCGAGAAAGATATCGGCGACGCCTTGCACCACCGCCACCGCGGCGATGAAGGTCAGGACATATATTATGACGGTAAAGGTCTGAGACATCTCATGACGTCCGTCTGGTTGGGGCAAAGGAGAGACCGGATGCGTCCAACCCACGGGCAACGATCATTTCCATGACCTTCGGCCGGATGCCGGTCGTCTCATATTCGCCTTGGACCATCCCGTCCTTGTCCAGACCGCGGCGGCGGAAGCGGAACACCTCCTGCATGGAGATCACATCGCCCTCCATGCCGGTGATTTCCGAAATTGAAACCACCCGGCGCCGGCCGTCTTCCATACGCTCAGCCTGGACCACGACATTGATCGCGGACGCGATTTGCGCGCGAATGGAACGAGCGGCGATGTCCAGGCCTGCCATGCCGATCATCTGCTCGACGCGGGAAAGCGCGTCGCGCGGCGTGTTGGCGTGCACCGTGGTCATAGAACCGTCATGGCCGGTATTCATCGCCTGAAGCATGTCAAAAGCTTCGCCGGCGCGCACTTCGCCAACGATGATCCGGTCCGGCCGCATACGCAGCGAGTTCTTCACCAGATCGCGCTGGCCGACGGAGCCCTTGCCCTCGATATTCTCCGGGCGCGTTTCCAGGCGGCAGACATGCGGCTGCTGCAGCTGGAGTTCGGCGGAATCCTCGATTGTAACGATACGCTCACGATGATCGATAAAGGCGGAGAGGGCATTCAAAAGCGTGGTTTTGCCCGAGCCCGTTCCACCAGAGATCAGGATATTGCGGCGGCACTTGACCATGGCCTGCAGCAGCTGCGCCATCTCAGGCGCGATACTGCCCAACTCCATCAGCCGTCCCATATGGATGGGCACGGTCGCGAACTTACGGATGGAAACCAGAGGGCCGTCCACTGCCAGCGGCGGAATGACAGCATTGACGCGACTGCCATCGGCGAGGCGGGCATCGACCATCGGCTGCGATTCATCCACCCGGCGGCCGACGGCGGCGACGATCTTGTTGATGATGCGAACAAGATGCCGCGTATCCTGGAAATGGACGTCAGTCTTCTCCAGCCGTCCCAGGCGCTCCACATAGACGGAGTTATGTGTGTTGATCAGGATGTCGTTGACCGTGTCATCCTTGAGCAACGGCTCCAAGGGACCCAGTCCCAGCAATTCGTCCAGCACATCCTCGGTCAACTGCTCGGTTTGCGCCGGCGTCAGCAGCCGCTTTTCCTGCTGCAGCAATTGGCTCACCACGACGCGGATTTCGGCCCGCAGAGTTTCCCGCGGCGTTTTTTCCAGCACGCTCAAATTGAGCAGGTCCAGCAGCCGTTCATGGATGCGCAGCCTGAGCCCGATCCCGTCCTCTATGCCGGCAGGACCACGGCCAGAAAAGCCAAGACCGGGTTTATCGCCAGGGGTTTGTTGCTTGAATAACATGCACTCACCGTCGCAGCGGAGTTGTGACCAGGGCGTCCATCGCCATACGGTCCGCCAACTGCCCGATATATTTCTCTAGCTTGGTCCCCCGGCGCACTTCCGATATCGGCAGGCCCTGGTTTGTAGCACCACCCATCGCACGCACGTCTTGGGGAAGGAAAATGTCGAAGCCGCGGCCTAGGGCACGCTCGGCCGCCTTGATGGCCAGCAGATCTTGCTGTTCGCCCGTAACTGCATTGCAAGCCAGCGTCAACGGAAGCCTATCGAGGCCCTGCATGGACAGGATACCGAGCTGGCGGCGGATCAGATGGACATGCGCCACCGAAAGATGCGTCACCATGACGATCCTGTCGGCAAGCTGCAGAGCGTGGTTCGTCCATGCCGTCCAGACCGATGGCAAGTCCAATATGGTCAGCGCGAAATCCCGCCGCAGCCCGCCCACCAGGGCATCCACCAGTTGCGGCGTCAGGACATCAAGAGCCGTCGGCTCGCGCGGTGCGGCCAGGACCCGGGCACCGGATTTGTGCGATGCCAGTGCGGTCGCAAACTGGGTTTCCTCCAACACTTCCCCGACCGCGACGCAATCCGTGACGGTCAGGGCCTCGGCGAGATCAAAGTAAAGAGCACCCGCGCCGAACTGAAGATCGAGGTCGGCGAAGCAAACCCGAGCCTCACCGCGCGCAGCGAGCATATGAGCGGCCTGGACGCCAAGCGAAGTCGCGCCCACACCACCCCCGGCCTTCAGAATTGCGACGACCTGGCCGGCTTTCCGCCCCCGATCGCGCTCCTGCACGCTGCGGCTGAGAAGCCGCTCAATACCCAATGCCCATATCGCCTCTCCGGCGGGCAACGGGATTACATCCGCTGCACCAGCGCGCGTCAGAAGACGCGAACTGGTAACGTCGGCATCGCGCAACGCGACCAGTGCATGAAGTCCTGCGCGCTTCTCTCTCAGAAAATGGACAGTCTTATCTATGTCTTGTGCCGATGCGCCGCTGGCTCCCAGAATCACAACGTCCAGATTGTGCGTTCCGTGTTCCAGCCATGCCGGGCCGAGAGCCTCGAAAACGAACTTGGGAAAAAGCTCCGTAAGCGCCGCGATGTCGCTCGCGGATAGGGTGCCGTCGGCATAGCCTATGCGCTGCGGGGCCGGCTGCACGGATGCGACAACAGATTTCAAATCGCCGGGGAACTGCATCAAGATCACTTAACTCCTGCCGGCGGAATCCGCCACCGGTTACGGTCCGACTCCTACGCCAGCCGAGGCGCCGCCTCCGCTATTTCCATTTTCTCCCCCCTGCAGCGAGCGAGAGCTTGATGCTGTCGTCGTGCTGGGCTGGACCACTTCGTTGTTGTCATAGCGCTTTTGCGCCAGTCCAACGCGGGCAGTGCTGGATCCCGGCGCGGGCACGCCCTTGTAATGCGCGTCCGGATCGGCGATCTGCGCCGCCATATCCTGGCGCACGGCGCGGCCGAAATCAGGACTGAGGCGCAGGCTGCTTTGTGAACAGGCCGACACGGTGACCGCCAGGAAAAACAAGGCAACGACCGCAGGCATTTTTCTCGTAACCATCGCCTTTTTCCTCAATACAGAACATGACCATAGGCACCGTCCAGGCCGCCCTTGGTAGGATCGGCGGACATCAAAGCACGGTCTTCTGGTTTCAGATTCTCGGCGCGGCCGCGCTGGTTTCCGAACAGGAACAGCTCGAAATCCGAAGGCGGCACAAAAGTGTCGGCGGGCGTCGCAGTTGGGCCGCGCTTGGGCGTTACCAAATGAGGTGTCACCACGATCACAAGCTCCGTCTGGTCCTGCTGATAGCCGGTCGAGCGGAACAAGCTGCCGATAATCGGAATATCTCCAAGGAAGGGATATTGGCGAATACTGGTTTGGTAATCGTCTGACAAAAGGCCCGCGACCGTGAAGGATTCGCCGTCACGAAGCTCGACCGTGGTGTGGGCTCGACGCACTTTAATGCCGGGAACGGAGATCACCCCCAACTGGATCGAAGTGGTGGGGTCGATGCTGGACACTTCCGGATTGACCACCATGTTGATCAAGCCGTCCTGTAGGATGGTGGGCGTGAAAGCCAACGAGATGCCGAACTGTTTGAACTCCACGGTAATAACGGGAATACCGTTACCGCCGGTGCCGCTGCTCGACTGCGCAACGGGGATGGGGAATTCGCCACCCGCCAGGAAATTCGCGGTGTCTCCCGACATCGCAACCAGATTCGGTTCCGCCAGAGTCTTGATCAGGCCCTTGGTCTCGAGCGCATCGAACAGAAAGGAAAGGTCGCCGCCACCCAGGTTCCAGGTGAGAGCGCCGAAGCCGAATGATGTCGCTGCGGTCTGAACGGTATTGATAAGGCTGTCGCCCGTTACGACGGTGACCGCCGGATTGCCCGCGCCCGGGACGTTGCCCTGCACATTAAGCCGCAGATTCTTCGCGGTGGTGCGCTCCATCTCGACAAAGCGTACCGACAGCATCACCTGCTGGGTGCCCTGGACCGACATCATGTTCACCACTTTGCCGGGATCATAGGTGTCGGCCAAAGTCACGATCTGGCGCAGGGCCGCCGGACTGCTGACCGTGCCGGACAGCAGGATCGACTGGTTCGCCGTGCTTACCGAGATATTGGTTTCATCGGGCAGGACTTCATGAAGGCGCGCCTTCAAACTGTCCAGATCCGCGGACACCAGCACGTCGGATGAATAGATCACTTTACGGCCCGCGCCGTAGACCGTAAGCGCCGTGCTGCCCATGGTCTTGCCGACCACATAAACCGAATGCTGATTGAGCGGCAGGATATCGGCGATCTTGGGATCGGCGATCATCACGTCGGTGAAGCCGGATGGCAGGTCGACCAGCTTGGATTTGCCGACGCCGATGACGATTGGGGCGGATGCCGCATCGTCGGCCCAGCTTTCACCGCTGGCGGCCAGCAGCGCCGCCGCTATGGCAACCGCGACCATTCCTTGTTTCAACCGGAAAAAGATCATGGGGCCACCACCGCTGCCGGAGCCGCAGCTGCGGCGCGTTCAAGGCCACTTGCGACGTTGAAGTTAAATCGAGACGCTTCGGTGCCGCGCACTACGCGTATCGCCGGACCCGGTGGCGGGCCCGCCACCCTGCGCGGCGTGGGCCCCAGATCGCTCACACTCGTGGATTTGCGGGTAAGCGGCGCATCATCGGCGACGCGGCGCAAGGTCAACGACACGGTGCCCACGCTCTGGGCCAGTGAAATAGCCTGCGCCTGGTCGGGCGTCACTTCCACGGTGATGGCTCTGCTCACCACCGGCTTGTCGGCTTCGTCGTTGGCGGACTGGTCGACACCCAGCACGCGAACATTCTCCGCCAGAACCTGGGTGAGTGTCTGGGCACCCTCACCGGCGGCGCGGGTCAGAAACACGTCTACCCGGTCGCCCGGCAGCACGAACCCGCCTACCCCGGTGACGTCGCTGGAGCGCAGGCTGACTGCGCGCATCCCGGCTCCAACCGTACTGGAAAGATTCAATTTTCCGCCTGGGCCGCTGACATTGGCCGCAAGGACGGGCTCGTTCGCCACCATGGCGCGCAGCGCCAGACGTTGCTGGTCCTTGCTGCCCGTGAGGTCTGCTACGGCGTGAAAGGCGCTGGCAGGCGCTGCGTCCGCGGGAAAGTTGACCACTTTGAGAAAATTGGGCTGCAGCGCAACGCCCCGGTCCAGGTCCTGCGCGGCGACCACCACCGGCACCGTGCTGGCTGCCGCCGGCGTCACATTGCCCACGGTCGCGTTGTTGACGTAGCTGCGGGTCAAAACAACCGCGACGATGCCCAGGAAGATAGCTACCGCAAAAGTTGCGATAGTCCGCACAGAGATTGACACGGCTCGCCCCCTCGAAAAGCGCCCTGCGGATTCGCCCGCAGTTTAAATATCCGTTCGGAAATCTTTCCAGACGGTTAACGCTGAGGGCGGTGCGCAAGCGCACACCGCCCTCAGTTGTCTTAAGAGATCGTCGGAATCGCGCTCGCGGCGCCCTGGATGGCCCGCGAGATAGCGGTACCCAAGGCAAGCGCAGCAGCGGCAATGCCGGCGCCAACAATAGCCAGGATCAAAGCATATTCGGCCGCAGCAGCGCCCGATTCGTCACGCAGAAACGACTGGACAAACTTCTCCATAATCAAACCCCTTCGATGGTCTGTATCGGTAAAAAGCCGCGCAGATGCGCACGACTTCGCCTGTGACAGTTAAGAGATCGTCGGGATCGCGCCCGCAGCACCCTGAATGGCGCTCGAGATGGCGGTACCGAGGGCCAGAGCGGCGGCAGCAATGCCGGCGCCGACGATGGCCAGGATCAACGCGTATTCGGCCGCGGCAGCGCCGGATTCGTCACGCAGGAAGGATTCGATGAAATTACGCATGTGGAACACCCCATTGTTGCAGTTCAAGAACTGCATCCGCCCCTTCGAAAGACAGATGCGCCAGTAGCGCACCACGCGCCAACTGTTAAAAGCATGCGCGCGAAATTAGGAGTTTGTAAAGGTCTGGAATCATTAATGGTAAAGTTCCCAAGTCCTTGGAACCTTTGCGATTTTTGTTAACGATTATGAACGTTTGAACGCCCTCCCTGCTGGAAAAGCAGGCAGGTAAAGCCCCCTATACCACAGGTTGTGCCCGGCGCGAGAAAGCTTTGAAGATATGGGGCGATTGTGGCGCAACAGAGAGCAGTCTAGTTGCCAACAGTACCGTGAACAGACCTGCGACCAGCAGTAAGGCCAGCAATATCGTCTGTATCTCCGGTGCAACAGAGCCGGGAGAATTTACCAAAAGAAGAAAAGGCGTGAACGGGGGAATATAGGCCAGCCAGGACAAAGCGCCCGATTGCGCCGGCGCTCCCAAGGCGATGAAGAAAGCAGCCAACAACAGCACGAACATCGGCCGCACTGCGTTCTGTGCCGAGGCGCTGTCGCGCGCCATGGCACCGAGCGCGACGGTCGCCGCACCATAGAAGACGAAGGCGCAAAGATAGATCACCGCGTCACGCAACAACTCCAGCGGCTGGGCCAGGTTGGCGAAAATGGCGGGCACAAGCCCTCCCTGCGGCGGCAGGAAAAACGAGAACAAGGCAACAGATCCGAGCCAGGTGGCCAGGACCAGCAGCGACACGGCGCCGACGCCCAGCATCTTGCCTGTTACGATCTCCCAGCCTTGCGCAGCCGCAAGCAGGCTTTCCAGAGCACGGTTGGCACGTTCGCGCACAACGGCTTGAAGCAGCATGCCCAGCGATCCAGTGAGCGTGAGCCACAGCATGACCATAGAGGTCAGGCGCGACAAGTGGCGGGTATCCACGCCGGCGCTCGGGACAATTTTCTCCCGCACCACAAAAGACGGCGTCTTGGATGCATCGCGCGCCATGTCGCGCTCGATCACACTGGCAATCAGCGCACGTCCCTCGGCGGAAAGCGGAAAGGCGCTGCCGAAGTCCATCTCCACCGTGCCTGGTGCGGGTCGCGTGAACGCCAGCACCGCCCCGCCCGGCGCGAAAACAAACGACCGGCCTTCCAGCCGTCCCGCGTCTTCCAGCGCACGACGCGCCGAATGCGTCAACGGCCCGGCGGTGCCCGAGATGGAAACCGGTACCGGCTGCGCCGGTGTGCCGGCAAACAGCATCACCGCGCCGGACATCAATGGCGCGATGGCAAGCGCCAGCCAGAAACTGAGCGTGGCGACATAGGTGCGGAATTCGCGCTCGGCAATCAGCAGGATGGGCCTTGTCATGCTCGGACCTTCAGAAAAGGGCGGGCAGCAGGCGAAAACGCACCTGCCTGCTATAGGCGTCGTAGGCGGGATCGCCCATCAGGATTCGTTCTTCGGCGAGGATGCGCATTACCAGCAGGACCATGACCACCGCGTAGACGGCGAAATTCCACAGCAGCGGATTGTTGAGCACAAAACCCGCATAGACGATGACATAGCCGGCATACATGGGGTGACGGACCAGCCGGTAGGGACCGGCGACGACCGCGCCGCGGTTGGCCGCGGCAAGGCCGAAACTGCGGCGCAGGATGAGCTTGGCCCAGATGGCGAACAAAAGGCCGATAAACATCAGGCTTGTGCCGACCATCGGAGGAAGCAAGGGCTGGCCGCCCGGTTGCACGCACATTGCAAAGGCGGTGCCCCCCAGCGCGATCAGCCAGTCGCGTGGCCGCATCGTCATGACCTGGGCCGGCCGGCGGATGACGATGAAGAAGGCGATTAGGCCTTCGGAGATCAACACCAGGACATTGTAAGGATGCAGGTCGAGAGAAATGACTATGCGCACGACAAAGGATGCAAAGAGCAAAAGCAGGAAAATCCGCTCACCGAAATCGATGGCGAGCTGATAGCGGCGCTCCGGCCACTCATTGAAAGGGGTGCTCAAGCGGCCCTGCTTTCCGCCGGCGGCCTTGCCACGTGCCAGAAAGCGCTCTCCAGACTGGGCTGGATGGGCTGGAAATTGAAGATCGGCACGCCATGTTCGGCAAGGGCGCGCACCAGCGCAGGGTGCGTGACATGGCGGGGCAGCACCACCCGCCAGCGTCCCGCCTCACCTATTCCGCTGGCAACTGGAACCGCATGACCACCGATAGATTCAGCGGCGGCCATCAGGCCGGCGGCATCCGCGGTTACCACCTCTGCGCCATGAGGCGACAGCGCGGCGGCATCGGGGATCGCCCCTTCAAAAACGCTGCGGCCCGCCGACAGCATCACCACCCGGTCGCAGACCTGTTCGGCAGCCGTCATGGAATGCGTGGAAAACAGCACCGCTCCGCCCCGTCCTTTGAATTCCGCCAGCAGGGACAGCATGTCCACCTGCGCGACGGGGTCAAGGCCGGACAAGGGCTCGTCCAGCAACAGCAGTTGCGGTTCGTGCACCAGGGCGCAAAGGACTTGCACCCGCTGGGCATTGCCCTTGGATAGATTGGCCAGGCGGTCGTGCCTGCGAGAGCCCAGCCCGATACGCTCCAGCAGCCTGTCGGCTGCGGCCAGCGCCTCGCGCCGGCGCATGCCTTTAAGGCGGCCATGGAAGGCGATGGCATCGCGCGCGCGTTCATGCGGAAAAAGCCCGCGTTCTTCGGGCAGGAATCCGATCCGGTTGCGGGCCGCGCGATTGGCGGGTCCTCCGAACAGCTGGACCTCCCCGGCATCCGGGCTGAGCAGTCCCATCACACAGCGCAGGGTGGTGCTTTTGCCCGCGCCATTAACGCCTATGAAACCGGTAACCGAGCCCGGCGGCACCGACAGGCTGACCTGTGAAATGCCGTTACCACCCGCGAAACGCTTGGCGAGCGCCGAAACCTTGAGGAGATCGGGTGCGACGGACATGTGCCGCACTAGAACAGAGAGGGGTTTACGCCTTGCTAATGCTGCTTTTTACAGCGAATTCAGGGAAAACAGGCGGCGGCCTGCAGGGCAACAGCTCTATGCACCAGCACGGCATCGAGCTGGTACGTACCTGTGCCGGTAACGGTATGACCGCAGGCCGTGGTGCCTTGTACGAAAGTCGCCCCTATATTCGGTCCTTTGTAGCGGGCCGCGGCGTAGGTTTGAAAGTTCGCCGCTGTTCCGCAATTGGTCGCGTCCACCGCATAACAGCGGGCCGCCGCTTCGGTCGCGAACTGCAAGGATTCCTCGGCATACACCATCAGGCCCAAATGGATAATGCCAAATATCGCGATCGTGAAAGGGATCAGCACAATGGCGAATTCAGCCGCGCCGGCACCGGCGTCCGTGCTCCAATAGCGGGCCAGACGATTCATCCCAGCCTCATCCAGCCGGTCCGGTTGATGGGCGACGCCAGCTGACTGACGATGGAAAGACCGGGAAAGATCGGTGCATAGGTGAAGGAAACCGTGACCCTGATGTAATCGCCAGGCTTGTCGCTGGCCGAGCCGCCGTTCCCGCCGCAATTGGCCGGCGGTGCTGTCGGTGGTGTGGCGACCAGAACCAAGCTTGGAGTGGCACCCGTTGTGACGCAATAATATCCTTCCTGCGTTGACGTCACAGAAACACGGTTGCCCAAAGTCGTGCTCTGTGCACCGGCCGTGACGGCCGTGTTCAAGCCGGTGCAATTACTTGTCGCAGGCAGCTTTGCGGCAGTGTCACAGGTGGCCCAGGCGGCTTGCACCGCAATGTGGGACGCATTGTCCGTCAGCATGCGATCCCAGACATAGAAGGCGAAATCCACCACATTGAGGATAGGTAGCGTGAGCAAACTCAAAACCAGCGCGAATTCGGCTGCTGCGGCGCCCTTTTGCTGGGCGCAGTAGCGGCGGACGAGAGGCCGGAGGAAGGAAAAGCGCGCTGCCATTGTCAAAGCTCTCAGCGGATCAGAGCCAAGCGCGTCTGGGTGCCCGGCACACCAGGCAGCGACAGGCCCGCCCGGTTACACTGTCCCGTCGGATTGGCAAAGATGTCATTGGTGCCGCTCATCACAATCGTCAGCGCGATGGTGCTGAAGCAGGCAAAACCGTTCTGCTGATGGTTGATCGAGCCGGTGATGTCGATCTCAGCTTTTGGCATGTAGATAAGGCCGGTGATGTAGATACCCGGTGAGTTACCAGCCGAGCACCAGTTGAGGTCGCTCGAGCCGTTGCACTTGGTCGGATTGTTGTTGACCAGTGCAGGATCCTGGTACAGCGCGATGCCTTTCCATGTCCCGCTTGTAGGCGCAGAATAATTCAAGGTGCCGTTTCCGGTCGGGAATTTATTATGTGTGTCGCCAGCCGTGCCCGTAAAGATGATCGTCAGACCAGTCGCGTTCAACCAGTCCGTGGTATTTGGCAGGTTGAGTTGGCCGTTCACGATAAGGAGGACCGTCCCATCCGGCACCGCGGTGGTAATCGTCCTGTTGCCGGTTATTTTCAGATCGCCGCACACCACATGTACCGATGGGGAAGCCCAATTAACATCGCTGGTGACGTTGTTGTTGGTAAAAGTGCTGAAATTGGGATCACCCAAGTAATGATAGGGATTACCAGGGGTTCCACAGGTGTTCGTGTACGAGCCTGTCCCTAGCAGACTGGCATTGGTCGTGAAGTTGTAGGTGCTGAGATCGGGCTTGTATTGCACGCCGGTACGGGGTTGCGTGCCGCAGTTGGAACTCGTGACCGCATCGCCGAACTGAACACCGTAGTCGGAATTGATGCCGTTGCACTTCAGTCCGCTGTTGGAGGCCATATTGCAACCCGTCAGATCGGTGCCATTGCCGCCGCTCAGGGTAATGGCATTGCCGCTGGTGCCAAGGCCAACCATGCAATAGCCCGTCGCGCTGCCAGGCGGCAGCACCACGGATTTGGCAGCAACGGTGACGGCCGCACCGCCATTGACCGTGGTATTGCCGCCGTATCCGGTGATCTGCCCGAGGTAGAAAGGCACTTTCCGCGAGATCGTCACGCTGTAGCAGGCGCTGGCGCACGCGGCATCGCTATTGTCGGTATTGCTCACCAAAACGGTCGTGTTGTTGGCGGCGTCGGTGAATCCAAGATTTGAACTCACCACCTTGGCTTCACCGATATAGGTCGTGCCGGAGGGATTGCCGTAGCCGTTGGTCGCCGCGGCAAGCGCCGCGGCATCTGCCGCGTTCTGCTCTGCGCGCTGGATCAGATACCAGCCGCCGGATTCAGTGCCCAGCGCCATGATTGCGGTCAGGGGAACGATCAGCAGGACCGTCATGGTCGCGATGTTGCCGCGCTTGTCATGGAGATAGCGGCGCAGCAGATGCCACGCGCGCAAGCCGTTGCCGTTTTTCCAGAATCCCATGGCCGGGCCCCATTTCGCCGCCGCGGGATAGTATAGCTAAAAAAGCGTTATTCTCAACGCCCGGTAGAACGCGGACACAATCTAACCGCGAAACCGGTTAAACTTCAGCCCGGCGCAAACCTAAGCGGCTGGCGCAATTGAAAAATAGGGGCGCCTAAAAATCAGCCAGACCGCGCCGATCAAGGCAATGGCGCCCAATCCAAGGTCCCACCAGATCAGTTGCGGCGTGTTCTGGGACACGATCCCGGGACTTCCCTTGAACACGTCGCTGCCCGAAACCACGACCACGGCGCCAAAGTAATTGTTGGCAAGATGAAGTCCACTGGTCAGCGCAATGCCGCCCGAGCGCATGGCGATCAGCGCGCACACAATTCCGAACAGGACGGCATTCAGCGCCTGGGGAATGCCGTTCGGAATATGCAGAGAGCCGAACAAGAGCCCGCTGACGATGGCCGTGGGCAAGGGCCTTTTCAGCGCCAGCAATATCCCCTGGGTGAGATAACCGCGGAATATGAATTCCTCGGCGAATGTTTGCGCCGCGACGCCAGCCAGCGCCACCACCGCCAGGACAGCGGTGCCCGGGCCGGCCGTGATCGAAAATCCCCTGGGCGCAATCATCAGGTCGATCAAGGCGAGCCCACCCTGCACGGCCGTCCAGATGGCGAGACCCACAAAAAAGAACTTCCACCGCCACAAGCCAATAATATCGCCGGGATGCTTGCGTTGAACGATCATGGCGGCGACCGCAAGACCGATCGCCAACAGTCCAAAGTAGAAACCGACGCCGACGTAAAAAGGCGTGACGTCTTTCGGCTGCTGGATCTGTGTCGCGATATCGGACGGAAGCAGATGCAGCAAGGTCAACAGGAGGGTAAGCGCCGCGCCCACCAGCACAGTCAACACCAGCGCCAGCACCGGGGTGAGCAGGTATCGCCACCAGTCGTTCCTGCCCCGCGAAGCGAATGTGAGATAGGTTTCCATCACGATTTACCGTTCGGTCCGAATTGGCATTCCCTGTTCGCCCTTATACTTGGCAGGCCCTGAGCTGCCGTGCAAACCTGCATTTGCCCGGTATGGATGACGCAACGTGGACCAGTCACAGCCTCTCCAAAACCGCTTCATTTCGGTCTTCCGTGATGCTTTCTGGCTTGAGCCGCAGCGCATAAAGCGAATCGCAATCGTCTGCGCGATCCTGCAGCTTGCGGCCTTTGCTATTGAGCTGTGGCTGCACCTTCAACCGAAATTTTCGGGCTTGGTGAATATGCCTATCGGCGAGGACTTCACTGTCTTTTGGTCCGGCGCACAGTTGGCATTTCGAGGCCATAGCGCGGAGGTTTACGACCTGCTGCGTTTTTTCCAATTCGGACAGGAACACATCGACCCCCTCGTTCCATTTAGATATTATCCCTATCCGCCGATCGCCCTCGTCCTGACCGCGCCGCTCGCAACCATACCTTACCTGCCGGGCTACGCCCTGTGGCTGGCAAGCGGGACGGTATTTTGCGCTCTGTTCTTTGCTCGTTCGCTGAGCTGGCCGCTCGCCTTGTTGGCAGCAATCGCCATGCCGGCGGCATTCCTCAATGCCGTTGCGGGTCAAAACGGATTGTTCACCGCCGGCTTGCTGGCCGGCGGCATTCTGTTGCTGGAGCGCCGCCCCATAGTATCCGGAATCTTTTTCGGCTTGTTATGTTACAAGCCTCAACTCGGCCTCTTGCTACCCTTCGCGCTGCTGGCTGGCCGCCAATGGCGATGCTTTTTTTCGGCTTCCGTCACGGTTGGAATATTGGTTGCGGCAAGCCTGTGGCTATTTGGACCGGAAACCTGGATCGCCCATCTGAAGAACGTTTCGCTGCTCCGGACAAGCGTGGAACTGGGCCAGCCACCTGCCGTAAGTTTTCTCAAACTGCATGCGGAGAATTTTTGGCATCGCACACCGGCGATTTTCCCCGCTTTGCGGCTGGCAGGGCTGAGCCCTTTGGAGTCCTACATCGCTCAAGCACTATCCAGCCTGTTGGCATTGCTGATGACGGTTAAAGCATGGCGTGGCCATGCCAGTCTTGAGATCAAGGGCGCGGTCCTCATCATCGGGACTTTTCTGGCCTCGCCCTATGCATGGGACTACGACCTGATAGTGCTTGGATTCGCGATTGTCTGGTTATGGCAAGACGCAGAAAGAACCGGCTTCTTTCCGTGGGAGAAAATGGTCTTGGGACTTGTATTTGTCGTGACCCTCTTTTCCGGTCCGTTGGGCAAATCGACCCATGTTCAGATTGGCCCGCTGTATTTTTGGGTACTGTTTCTGTTCGCGGTAAGGAGAGCGCTGAACGCGCCGCGCCGCCACGAGAATATGTTAGCCCACGCTCCTGTCCGGCATCGCGGCGCGGGAAGCGCCGGTTAGCAAAGGCGTGCGCGGCGTGAGACGTTGCGATATCCAATCCACGGCCCAGGCCAGCGGCAACGCCATGCCGAGTGCCGGCACCACCCACAGCACGCTATGGTGGGCGGCCGGGACCAGAACGGCCGCAAGCAGATTGCAAGCCGCCCAGTGGGACGCATAGAGCGGATAAGATAGCCGTCCGAGCAATCGATAGGCTTTGGGCATTTTCCGGTCGCTGCGAACCAGAAGAGCGACCAATAACGGCGCGATGACAAGGGTCGACGCCACTTCAAATTCGGCCCTCGGCTTGTTGGAAGGGATCGAGCAGACCAGAAACCATATTGCATAAATGATCTCAGCCCGCACGACAGGCAGGCGCTGGAAGCCGGCTGTTCTCGAGACCCGATAAACCAGCAGGCCCGCTGTAAATCCGCCTGCCCCCCGGATCGTGTCCATCAGGAAACCGAAAACTCCAGCATTGATCCAGGGCGGGTGGCTGCCGAACACCGACGCCGTGAAACAACCCGCCAAACCGAGAAACAGAACAAACAGCGTCGCGGCCGGTATGCCGTAAAGGCGGTTTGCGTAAATGATATTCGCGATCCACTCCGCGTTGAGCGACCATAGGGGTGTGTTGATTGGAAATGTGGTGTCCCAGCTCAGGAACTGTCCGGCATAGGGGGAAAAGGTTATGGGGATCAGCAGAAGGCCATAAACGAAGGCAAGGGCCAGGAGCGGACCACTGACCGGATGCGGCATCGTTCCGGTCAACAGCATGTACAGATAGCTGGCACCTGCCAACAATGTTCCGAGAATATGGACCGGTATCAGCCGCCTCGCTCGCGCCTTCAGAAAGGTGGTGGCAGGCATACCCGCCTTGAGGCGATCTTCATATGTAAACGCAATAACGAAGCCGCTCAGGACGAAGAAAATATCGACGCTGAGCCAACCATGATTGAGCAGATGGCCGCTTTGCAGGATCAGGTCAAAGTGGAAGATCGCCACAAACAGGGCGCATAAACCGCGCATCCCGTCCAGTGACTCGTATCGACTGCCCGATTTGTCCGGGGCACGAACACCGCGCATACCGTCCAGACTGTCGAACCGATCGCCCATTTTACCCGCCCGATGTTGAGGATGCCCGGATGGCTGGGCGGCGGCAACCGCCAAGATCGCTTTCACCTTAACGGAAAGATCCCCGGATCGCGGGCCCGCGAGCGGGCGTTGACCAGAAAGAGACTGGCGGCCAGGGCCAAAGGCGCCATGGGTATGAGGGTCAGGCTGGCGATGCTGCGCACAAACAATGGCATCGCCCACAGAACAAACAGCAAGGTGGCGCCGAACGGAATTGGCCGGTTCACCGCGTCGTAGGCGGCCAATAGCAGAAGCGCGGGTGCCAGGATCATCAAATCATAGTCCAGCGCAAAAGGGGTGGCCAGGAGCGTGCCGATACACAGGACAGCCCCTTGCAGCCGGAGATCGCCGCCGGGACGCCATAAGCGAACGACAAGGATCAATGCGAGCAAGGCGGCGATGGCCTGACCGGTATAAGCAGCCGCGAGCGGCATATGCCAAAGCCGGAGCCAGGCAAACACACTCACCATCTTGGCATAGCCGACACCATCCTGCTCCAGGATTACATGACGTGCCAGATCGCTGCCCGCCAGAAATTCGGGCCAGATCCGCACGCCGAATGCCAATGCCGACGCGGCCGTCAAGCCCAGAACCGTTGCCGTGGCACCGGCGAAACTGCGCCAATGCCCGCCGGCCACAAGCGCGAACGGCACCAGGAGACCGAATTGGGGCTTGTAGGCCGCAAGACCGAAACACAGGCCCGCCAACCAGGGCCGCTTGTTCAAGAACGCGATCGCCGTGGCGAACAACGCCGCGGTGAGAAAACCGTTCTGACCGTGGGTGACGTTGACAAAGACGGCGGTGAAGCCGGCGGACAAATAAAACAGCCCGTCAGGAAAGGTGCCGGCGAAACGCCGCTTCAGCAGCGCCATAGAGGCGAGATAGAGAACGAAGGTTACGCCTTGCCAGATCGCCAGCGACAGAAGATAGGGCAGGCCAGCCATCGGCCAGGCCAGCAACAGAAAGATGGGAGGATACGCAAAGGCATAATATGGCGTGCCGGTGCCGAAGATCGTCTGCTGCATGCCATGCAGCGAAGCCGGGTCGTAGGGATTTTGCCCCTGCCCAGCCACGCGCCCCGCGGCATAGAAACTGGAAAAGTCCGTTCCCAGCGGCCGCGCTGAAAAATCACTAAGACCATGGGCTGTCGCCACAAGGAACAACAGAAAAAGTACCGTCCCCGAAGTGGCCACCACCGCCAGCCGCCGGATCCGCTCGGCAGAGAGCCATGTCCCCTCACGCAAAGCGGCGATGACTTTGCCCATCCTTTGCCACCCCCGGAACGGCCGGCGCGGCGTGCACCGGTCCAGCAGCCCGAGCATTACAACGATTCCGGGAGAGAGCGAGAATCAGGCGGGAAATCTGCTCTGCTGCCGAAGAGCACCGCGCATATTGCTTTTAGAACCCTCCGCCGCCAGCATGCGCCGGGCTTCAAGGGTGGCGACAGGGTGGGACCGGGTGATATTCCGCGCTGGACCGCTTGTTTTCTTCCGGTGACCGCTGCGGAACATCTCCAATGAAGCTTGTGCACGTCCCACCGATTATCCTGGCGTTTGCGGGCTTGATATCCCTCTACGAATGGGCCGTTTTCCTTTCGACCTTCAGCCATCCCGGCCTGCTCGGCATCGACTATAACGCAGTCGGGACGGACTGGATGGTGTTCCACGGGGCGGCAAGAGCATTCCTCGCAGGCCACTTCCCGGTCACCTTCGATGGCGGCGGGTTCACCGAATATCTGAATACGACCTATCGCGATTTTCTGTCCTACCCGCTGCCCTTCCGTCCCTGGGTAAATCCACCCAGCCTGCTTGTCTTGCTTGTCCCTTTCGGGTTGTTGTCCTTTTTCGTGTCGCTGGCTGCCTTTCAGATTCTGACGGCGGGCGCGCTGTTCATCGCGGCATCGGCCGGCAACAATCCCGTTCCCAGGGCATGGGCAGCCGCAGCCCTCCTAGCGCCGGCCGCCGCCGTGTGTGTCGTCTCAGGCCAGCTGTCTTTCCTTTGCGCTGCGCTGTTGATAGGGGGCATGAACCTGTTGCCGCGCAAACCAATCCTTGCCGGACTGCTTTTTGCTCTTCTCACCTTGAAGCCCCAGTTCTTTCCTTTCGTTCCGATAGCGCTGGTTGCCGCGAAACAATGGCGGGCGCTGATGGTGACATTCGGTTTCGCGGCCCTGCTGGCCGGCGCCGGCCTGTTGCTTGTCGGCGTTCAAGCCTGGACGATTTGGTTTGATCAGACATTTGCCGGGTTGTCCGGCAATGGAAGCAAATGGGTGGAATATGGCCGCCTATGGGGAACGAGTGTCTTTGCGTCCATTGCGGCGTTGGGTGTCCCCCTGGCCGCCGCGTCCGTTATCCAGATGGTATTTTCCGCAGCCGCCGCCATTGCGGTTTTTGCCGTGTACCGCTCCGATCTCCTGCCTGGCGTGAAGTTGGCGCTTCTGCTCAGTCTGGCATTCCTGGGCGCGCCGCATTCCAGCCCGAGCGACAGTCTTCTGCTCGTCCTGGCGACGTTTTACTGGCTGTCCAGCGCCCCGCCCGAGAAGGGCAATCTGACCGCGTGGGCGATCCCTCTGCTCTTTTGGATGTTGCCGCTGTTTCTGCCCGCCACGCTGACAAAATGGGGCGGCCTGCTGCCGGCGGTGATTGTGATATTCCTGGGGCAGATCGCTAAAGCGCTGCGCAATCCTGCGACGCGTTCGCGTCTCAGGCAGCAGCAGTCTCAGGACGTGGCGAATGCTTTTGCCAATTGAGCCCGAACTGGCCGATCACGAGGTCAGCAGGCCGCCAAATACGGCCAGATCGAAAGATGTGATGAATAAGGCCGTTGCATAAAGGGCAGCGAGCGGGAATTCTCCGGCGCGAAGGCTTCGGAGCGTGCCTTCGGCCAAAAGCCCGGTAACAGGCCCCAGCAGCATCCACGGTGCGAGGCGTTTCAAGCTTTGCATGAGTTCGCCGATCTGCAGGCAACAGAATCGGTTTGACGCTACGCCTTGGCAACAAGGGTGTCCATGCGGCCAAGAAATCTGAGCCCGCCAACTGACCCAATTCCGCCGCTACTTCGGGCGGCGAAGCGAAGGCAAGAAACCCGGCAAAGAAACGAAAGGCGATGCGCGAGCGCGCATCGCCTTTTCGCTGGGCTTTAGGAGATCGTGGGAATCGCGCCCGCCGCGCCTTGGATGGCCGACGAGATCGCGGTGCCCAAGGCGAGAGCAGCGGCAGCAATGCCGGCGCCCACGATGGCCAGGATCAACGCATATTCGGCCGCAGCAGCGCCCGATTCGTCACGTAAGAAAGACTGGATGAAGAGTTTCATGACTAACCCCATTGTTCGCAGATAAAAAAGAGGGGCCCCCCTAGGGGGCCCCAACAACTGTTACGAGATTGTCGGAATCGCGCTCGCGGCGCCCTGGATGGCCCGCGAGATTGCGGTACCCAAAGCAAGCGCGGCGGCGGCAATACCGGCACCGACGATGGCCAGAATCAAAGCATATTCGGCCGCAGCAGCGCCCGATTCGTCACGCACAAAAGCATTGATGAACGTCTTCATTGGTAACCCCTTCGATGGTTAGGGGCTAATCCATGCAAATGTCATACCATCGCCGCAAAGCTGAGAAATCACGGTTAATTCTCTAGGCGAAATCTTCTTGATTGTAATACTTATTGACACAACCTTAAGAAGATTCAATCGGCTTAACCTTTGCGTTATCGAGACAAATGGAACTTTAGGCCCCACAATCCGGATTGGGGCAGTAAAGGACCACCTCGTGCATTCTTGGTACAGACGTCCCCAAGCTGTCTCAAATCGAGGAAGGACACCTAGTCAAAGCCGCTGCAAACTGTGCGCCCCTATGACAGGCTGCCGATGTCAAACGGCCGCGGTTCGCGCGCGCCCAAAAGGAAAACCAGAACCGGCGTTTCACAAACACCCTCTCTGTGGGGATATGCAGGACATGAGAAACGCCGAAATGCGTGCGCCACATTCGGCGTTTTTGGAAAATATTGACCCAAAGGATGCTCAAGCCGATTTTTCGTGTAGTGATTATCTTGCCAAGTCGGTTGTACAAGACCCCCTTGGCTGACAAGCGGTGTGTGGGAGGGCCAAAGGAATGAACCGGCTTGGTGGTGTTTTGGCGGCTAAGGAGCTTGTGCACCAAGCGGCAAACCCGTTGACCGATGAGGCTGACCTCATACGCGGCTCCATCGCACATGCATTGCAGCATGGCATCTTTGAAAGAGTGGACAGGGATTATCTTCACGGCGCGATCGAAAGCGTGCCCCGTGTTTCCGGCGCAATCTTTCTGTCACTGCATCCAAAACAGCTGGCTATCCTGATCGCCGATGCGCGGACGTCCATCGTGCTCGCCATTCAGCGGCATCTGCACAATGAGCGATACAGAAGGCGCCTGGCCAAGGAATTCCACTACCGCGCACTGCGCCCTCACCTTAGCGACAGTTTCCGGCTCTTGATGGTGCGTCCCTCGCATTCGGACAAATATGCTTTTTCCGCACCCAGGGGGACGAGCCTCGCGGCCGCCTACAAGAACGAAATCGACCGGCTGGAAGCGGAGTTTTTTGGCCGTGACCGGCAAGGGATGAATGAGATCGTCTACGGACCTCAGCTGAAAATGCTGAAGCTGGCGAATTCTCGAAAGCGGCCGGCGGGCTGAATCAAACCTCCGCCCGGCCCCACCGCCACCCCGCAATACATATGTCTTGCCCAGTCTGTAACCTGCGGTGCTAGGGCATTGCTTGAGGCTCGCCTGCTGCTTTGCAGCAAAGGCCTGCCGCGAATAACAGGCGTGCAATCTCCCTTTTCGGCAAGCACATAATCTGTGCGGGATTCCGCGCGGGGGCCGGATCAGATAGCTTCGGCTGGATAGTGATTCGGTCAGCACGGTCCACTTTCGCCCTTTTTGGCGACATGGGAACACCCAATTTCCGCCATTTTGTATGCGCAACCTTGCTTCGGGTGGTGCTGTGAAGAGGAGATAAAGGGAACATCGATGAAAAACATTAAACTCGCAATTTTCACTACAGCTCTGGCTGCCGCCTCCGTCGGTCTCGGTGGCTGTGCGACCAAAGATTACGTGAACCAACAGGTTGGGGCCGTGGACGCAAAAACCACTGCCACTCAACGGCAAGTGGATCAGCACGAGACCCATCTCGGCCAGCTCGACCAGGCGACCAAGGACGCGCTCGACCGCGCCACCGCCGCCGGGAAGCTGGCAGAGGGCAAGTTCCTCTATTCCATGGTGCTGTCCGACGATTCGGTGAAGTTTCCGGTGGATAGCGCCAAGCTCTCCCCGGAGGCTCAAGAGCGTCTGACGGCCTTCGCGGACAAGCTGAAAAACGACAACCGCAATGTCTACCTGGAAATCCAGGGCCATACGGACGGGCGAGGACAGCAGACCATCAACCAAAGGCTGGGTGAAGAGCGGGCTGAGGCCGTTCGCCTGTTCATGAACCAGCATGGCGTGCCGCTGAACCGCATGGCGACCATCTCCTACGGCAAGCAGGATCCGGTGGCCGACAACAAGACACGCACGGGCCGGGCGCAGAACCGCCGCGTCGTGTTGATCGTAATGTCTTAAACGAATTGGGGCCGCGTCCGCTTCGCGCGGGCCGGCCCCTTCGTCTCTCCTTCTTCGCCCGCCCCTCAGCGAGCTGAAGCTGTTCCGCGTACGCCCAGCAGATCCGACCAGCGCCAGTCGCCCGAACCGACGGCGAACCGTGTGCTTCCATCAGCCAGAGACAGCAGCACCAGACCATGCATCCGCTCGTGCCGGCAGGACTCCGGCGAAAAGGCAACCTCCCACATAATCGCTTCGCGCACCGCTGACAGGCCCTTGCCGTCCTGCCCGCCCGAGCGCACCCAGTCGCCATTCCACATCATGATGGATTTGCCCTGCCGGTTGGCCCCTTCCACCGCCGTGCGCACCAGCGGATCGCGCCGCAGGGCCCGTTGCACCGCCCGCGCCAAATCGCAGCTGCCGCCACCCCCTCCGCCGCCGGTACCTTCCTCGCCTGCGCTGGTCGCCCCAGCGATCTGAGATTCGCTCAACAGATCGGAATTATCCGGAACGGGCGTGGTGGTGACTTCCAGTACCGGTATCGCTGGATGCGGCGGGACCGGCGTCACGACATCGCGCAGTTCCGCAGGCTTGGGCTCCGTCTGGTCCGGGGGACCGGGCGGCTTGGGCAGATCGGCTATGCTGACCAAGGTGAGCGATTGAGACTCATCGGGCTTCGACGGGGAGGATGCGGAGCGCGGCCATATCAGGATGGCAAGCAATATTCCGTGGGCGGCGACGGTAAACACGCCGGCCATGAACCGGTCGCGCCGCTGGCGCCGGGCGGACGCGCCTGCGCCGGGGGGGCCTAGATTGTCCTGAAAAGCCGAGCCTGAATGACCCGCTTCCAGGGGGAGATTGCCTTTTCCGCTCATCGCGACTCCAAAAGCCGACCCGTAGAAGACCATGTCCACACGGCAGGAACGTGGCGAAACCGCGCCTTGGGTTCCATGACCCGGCCCCCATTTTACCCCAAACAGGATTCTACCGCTGGGGCCTAAAAAATCCTTGAGATTGCGAACCGGATTTTACCTAGCCACGCGGCCGGCTGGCGGTGCACCTGCCGCCTTGCCCGGGATCGGACAATCGTTAAGAAATACGGGAACCGGTGAGGATGACGGTCATGGCTTGCATCCGCTTTTGAAAGGGAGAGGACCAGATGCGCGCGATCAGCCTGGCTGCCGGTTTTCTGTTATGGTCCGCCGGGGCCGCGATGGCGCAGGCGCCGGAAGCGCCCGTTCATTTAAGGGTGATCACATCCGGCGGCTTCGCCGCGCCTCTTGCCGAGATTCTCCCCGAATTCGAGAAAACCAGCGGAATCTCCGTCGAGGTTTCGCGCGGCGCCTCTCAAGGTCCCGGTCCGGATACCATCCGCGCTCAGCTTCGCCGCAAGGTGGCGGCCGACATGGTGATCCTATCGCGCGAGGGCCTGAATGATCTTATCAAAGACGGACTGATCGCCACCCATTCGGACGTTGACCTGGCCAGCACACCGCTGGGCCTTGCGGTTCGTGCCGGCGCGCCGAAGCCCGATATCGCTACCTTGGACGCGTTCCGGCAGACGCTGCTGAGTGCCAAGTCGGTCACATTTCCCGCCAGCACCAGCGGGATTTACCTGACCGGAATGGTGTTTCCGCGTCTGGGCATCGCCGACCAGATGGCGCCCAAGAGTTCAAACGCCGGCGTAGCCGCGGTGGCGCGCGGCGAAGCCGAAATCGCAATCCAGCCGGAAAGCGAATTGCTGCACGCAGCCGGTACCGACTTTGCCGGCGTGTTGCCGGAACAGGTCCAATTCGTTTCGGTCTTTTCCACGGCGCTGGTTTCGGGCTCGAGCAATGCTGAGGCGGCGCGGCAACTTATCGACTTCCTGGCCTCGGGCAAGGCAAGTGCCGCCATGCGCAACAGCGGCATGTCGCCGGCCAGCGCCCGTTGAGCAGCTTCAGCCGCCCTGCCCGGCTTCCTTAATGCGCCTGACCCGGGTGATACGGCCGTATTGATTGAACTCGGTCACCAGCAGATTGCCGGCAGCATCATAAGCCACCCCGTGCGGGGCATAGAAAAGATCGTCCTTCCATATTCCGGGCGGTGCCTTGTTGGTGCGTATCTCTTCGACATTGTCGTTGCTGCCGATCACCGAGACGATCTGCCCCTTCCGGTCCAGGATGGAAACACGCCCCATCAACTCACCCACCGCCAGCTCGTTGCCGCGGATTGCCAGGGCACTCGGCAGGCGCAACCCCCAGCCGAAGACGCCTAGTACATGGCCGTCGAGGTCCATGTGCACCAACCTGTCATGGCGCCTGTCCGTGCAAATCAATCTCAGCGGCTTGAAGCGGGTGTCGATCGCGATCTTGTGGCACTGATCGAAATTCCAGGGGGCCCCTTTCCCGCCGAAGGTGGCGAGATATTTTCCGCTTCTGTCGAAGTGGTGGATGAAATCCAGGCCGTAACCATCGGTGACATAGATATCGCCATTGGGTGTCACCGCGATGCCGGTGAGATTGATGGCCTGCTTGTCGTCCTTCTTGTACTGCGCGGGGATCGCGGCCACCGGAATGGTAAGGACCCGGGTGCCGTCCAATTTCAACTGTACGATCTCCTGCGCCAGACGGCTGACGCCATAGATATAGAATTCGCGATCGGGCGCGCGGGCGATGATGAAGCCGTGCAGGTCGGGAGGCGCACCGGGCACATTGCGAAGATAATGCCCCTCGGCACTGTAGACCTGAATGCCGGGATGCTCACCGGCCTGAACGCTCACATAAATCTCCCCTTGGGGCGATACCGCGATATCGCCATGGGAATCCCCGACCGTCGCCATACCGGGTGGCGGCGTGAAGAACTTCCCGTCCATCACAAAGCTGTCGGCCCGAGCCGGACCGGACACGGGAAGCGATGCCAGCGCCAGGGCGGCCAACGCCGCGAGGCGGCCAAAAATCCATTTCATAATGCATACCCTCCCTGGGCCATCACCCAAACCGCGATGCCGGCACTGACGGCAAACAGAAGCAAGGCGATGTAGGACCGCACAAAAATCAGATTGGAATCGGGCGGCACATGTTCCGGCCGCTTCTTACCGGTGACCATGGGGCCGATCAGATTGTGCCCCTTCACCAGCAGATAAAATCCCACGGCAACGATATGGCACCATATCAAGACCAGGATCAGATCGAAGACAAAGCCATGAATGCCGGTCAGCCGGGTGGAGGTATCCTCGCTGACCAGTAAGGCCAATGGGCCGTGAAAGCGCACCCCATCATTGGCAAACAGTCCGGTGCCCACTTGGGTCAAAAGGACGAGGATCAGCGCCGCCACCATAAGGCCGCCGGCCGGATTGTGACCGGCGTACCACTTATCCCCGTCCCGGCCTTTCAGGTACCCAATGATCCGGCCGGGCGGATGCAGAAAGTCACGAAACCGGGCGGTGGTCGATCCCAGCACGCCCCAGGCGATGCGGAATAGAAGCAGGGCCAGAAGTGTCAGGCCGGACACCAGATGCACCTGCATGTAACCCCGGTCGGCGCTGATCCATGACACGGCTATCAAAAGCACGATGCTCCAGTGAAACAGGCGAACCGGCAGGTCCCATACCCGCACATGCGTGGGCGACGGATCAGGGGACACCGGCGCCTCCAAAAATAGCGATATGCTTTTTCCGCAGTGACGCGAGCGTGTCTTCTCCGGTCTGGATGTCGCCGATCGTCAGAGACCGGAGGCTCTTCGACTGTTCCAACGCGACCAAAGTGGCATTGGTGATCCTGGACCCGCCCAGCCGCAGTACCTGAAGACTGGGCATGCCCGCCAGGAACGGCGCGGATGCATCCGTTACAGAGCTTCCGGAGATATCCACCTGGACAATGCGGGCGCGCAACGGCGCCAGGGCCTGGAGTTGCGCATCGCCAAAAGCCGCGCCCCGCAAGGACGCATTCACCTCCAACCAGGCCGAATTGCGCGATTGATAAGCCAGGATCCCGGGATGCTCCCTCTGTACCTTCCGCACTTGCGCGGCAAGCGGCGTGCGAAGCTTTTCCGTCAGCGCCGGCGCGTCTTCGGGGATTTTGACTTCGGGCACCGGCTGCGGCGCGCCCGGTATCGTCCGCCGTACGCCTGACGCACCTTGCGCGATCCAGAGCCTGATGACCGTCACATCATCCGGTGTGAGAGGCGTCTTGCCGCTGGGCGGCATCGCCCGCGCATCCGAGGCCGGCAGATCTATGCGCATGAAAAGCTCGCTGTTCCTGGCCTCGCCGGGCCGGATCACAGCGCCATGCTTGCTGCCGCGCAGAAGCGCAGCATAGCTGTCCAGCCGCAGGCCGGCCTTCTGCCGCTTTTCTCCATGGCAGGAGATGCAATGTGTCTCAAACAGGGGAGAAACCCGGGTGGCATAGAAAGACCTGGCCTCTGCCTGGGGCACGCTTTCCAGTCCCATCCATTGCAGCATGCTGTGCCCGAAGGCGGGCCGCACGAACATGGCCAGCGCAAACCCCGCCAGGGTCAGCAGCGCGACACTGCAAAAATAGGCGGAGGCCGACAAGCGCCCGGACATGCCACTCGAACTCATCGCCTCACATCATGCCAGGATTTCGGAGACGATCCGGGCCGGCTTCACGCCCGTCAGTTTCTGGTCCAGGCCCTGATAGGGATAGTTCAGGCGGCGGTAATCGAAGCCCAGCAGATACAGCATGGTGGCATGCAGGTCGCGGATCTCCACCGGATTGCGCGCGATGTCGTAGCCCATATCGTCGGTTTCGCCATGGCTGATGCCCTTCTTGATGCCGCCGCCGGCCAGCCACATGGTGAAACAATTGGGATGGTGATCGCGGCCGATGAATTCCATTTCCTGGCCGCCGCGATTTTCCCACATGGGGGTGCGCCCGAACTCTCCGCCCCAAACCACCAGCGTGTCTTCCAACAGTCCCCTCGCCTTCAAATCCGCCAGCAGCGCCGCGGTGGGCTGGTCGGTCTCCTTGCAGCGCCCCACCAGGCCGACATTCAATCCCTTGTCCACCGGGGTGCCGTGGGAATCCCAGCCCCAGTGATAAAGCTGGATGAAGCGCACGCCGCGTTCGGCCAGCCGGCGGGCCACCAGGCAATTGTTGGCATAGCTGGTTTTGCCGGGTTCGGCGCCGTAACGCTCCAGCACCGCCTTGGGCTCGCGGCGGATATCCATGGCATCGCTGGCTTCCAACTGCATGCGGAAGGCCATTTCATACTGCGCGATGCGGGTGACCGTCTCGGGATTGCCGAATTCATCATAGGACTGGCGATTGATCTCATCCACCGCATCCAGCACCTGGCGCCGCTCGGCCCGGCTGACGCTTTTGGGATTGTCCAGATACAGAACCGGCTCTCCGGCGGAGCGGCAGGACACGCCCTGATAGACACTGGGCAGGAAACCGGAGCCCCATAGCGGCTTGCCGGCATTGGCGGTGGTCCCGCCATTTGAAATCAGCACGATGAAGCCGGGCAAATTCTGGTTTTCGCTACCCAACCCATAAGTCACCCAGGATCCCAGCGAGGCATGGCCGGTGCGCGCATCGCCGGTATGGACCAGAAGCTGGGCCGGGGCATGATTGAACTGATCGGTCTTCATCGACTTGATCACGCACAGATCGTCGATGGCCTTTTCCAGATGCGGCAGGCGATCGGAGATCCAGGTGCCGCTCTTGCCGGCGCGATGGAAAGGAAACATCGGCCCCAGCAGTTTCGGGACACCTTGGATAAACGCAAAGCGCTTTCCTTTCAGGAAGGACTCAGGACAATCATGGCCGTGAAACCGCGCCAGGGTCGGCTTGTAATCAAACAGCTCCAACTGGCTGGGAGAGCCGCCCATATGCAGATAGATGACGCGCTTGACCTTGGCGGCAAATTCCGGCGGCAACACCGACAAGGGCGTCGCTGGATTGCGGGTGAAATCCAGCGGCGCATTCTCGCCCGCCAGGTGCGAAGGAGACTTGGCCAACGCGGAATTCAGGAAAAAGGCGCCAAGACCGCCGGTGCCCCAGCCCAGGAAATGGCGGCGGGTCTGGGACTGTATCCGCGCCAGGTCCAATTGATGCATACCGCGCTTGCTTTCCATCATCACTTTCACCGTGTCAGCGCCGCATCGAGATTGAGGAGCGCGCTCGCCACCGCCTCCGGGCCCGCCGACTGATAAAGCTTGCGCAGCGGCGCGATTTCCGCAGCCGACAGATCGCGCGACAATACCAGCCGCGCGCCGTAATCCAGCTTGCTCTCGGTTGCGTCATGGCCTGTCAGCGACGGCGCCTTGACCATGCGCGCCGCCAGTGCCTGTGCCGCCTGGTGATAGACTGGATCGTTTAAGGTCACCAGCGCCTGCAATGGCGTGTTGGTGGGAATGCGGCGCGGGGTGCTGAGCTGGCGGTCGGCCGCATCAAAGGTGACAAAGCTGGGATAGATCGCGGTGCGCTTTATGAAGGTGTAGATCGAGCGGCGATAGCGCTCGGAACCGCTGACATTCACCCAGCGCTCGGGGTTGTTGGCCTCGACATTCCACACACCCTCGGGCTGCTCGGGCATTACCGGTGGCCCGCCCATCTCCGGGTTCAGCAGACCGCCGGCCTGGAGTGCCTGGTCGCGGATCATCTCGGCGGTAAGGCGTTGCTGTGGCCCATGCGCCAACAGCCGGTTGTGCGGGTCCCTCTCACGCAAGGCTGCGGTGGCACGCCCCACCTGGCGATAGGTGGCGCTGGTCACCAGCTCGCGCACCAGCGCTTTCATGTTCCAATGCAAATCATTCTGGAAATGCAACGCCAGCCAGTCGAGCAATTCGGGATGCGACGGCAACTCGCCGGCGCTGCCGAAATCTTCCAGGGTCTCGACCAGCCCGGTGCCGAAAAACTGTTCCCAATAACGGTTCACCGCCACCCGTGCCGTCAAGGGCTGGCCTGGCGTGAAGAACCAGCGCGCCAGGGTGAGCCGATTGTGCGGTGCATTGGCCGGCAGTTTGGGAAACAAAGAGGGCGTGTCGGCCGGCAGATCGGGACCGATCTGATTGAGGAAACTGCCGCGCTCGAATTCCAGGGTGGGCCGCTGCTCGTAGGAGACCTGCTCCATCATCACCGGCAACGGCACGCTGGGAATGTCTTTCAGCCGTCGCGTCACCTGCTCCAGCCGCGCGAATTGCTGTTCCAAGGCGGGCGACCGGGCCAGCGCTGTCCAGCGCGGATCGTTGCTGGCCGAGACACGCAGCCGCGGCACGGACGAGGACGCGGCATTGATCAGCTCGCTATGCGTCAATTGCAGTTTCAGGCTGGCGCCCGGCTGCAATTTCAGCGGCGTTTCCGGTACCGCCACCACCCATTTGGTGCGGAAAAGGACGGGGTCGGCCATGAAGCCGCTATTGTCGGCCAGCCGCGTCATAATGGGGCCGGCCTTGGCGTCATTGCGCAACATGCGGGCGATGTTGCCTTCGACATCCGTCATGGCATCCGGTGCCAGCAGGCGGAAGGCGATCTTCTCAGCCTTTCCTTGCCGCACCACCCAGGCGTCGATCCTGTTGGCGACGAAACCTTTTTCCGGAGAGTGACGCGCCTTGATCGCATCGGCCGGCGGCACTTCCAGGCGCAGCGCCGTCAGAACCGGCAGATCGGCGGCCATCGTGAACTCGAATACCGAATTCATCGGCACGGTGCCCGTCTGCTCCGCCATTCCGTCATGGAGACGAAAGCTGGCGCGCGGCGCCTGTCCCTTGGCTTTCGCCAGGTCGGTCCGCAACTGGCGCTGCCGGTTGTGGGCCTGATTTTCGGGCAGCGCCAGGGCGCGTTCCAGCGCCAGGACCGCGCTTACCGTCCCGCTCTTGATCGGCAATGTTTTCCAGACGGCGCGGCTCTCAGCCTGGCGGCTGGCATCGACAATCGCATTGCGCAACGTTTCGGCCTCGCGCTGCAGCCGGTCGGCCTCGCCGTAAAGCGCCTTGTCCTTGGGCACCTGGAGCACCGGCCAGTCGTCGGCCAGCGAGCTGTCGAAGGCGATGTCGGCGTCCCGCGCGGTGTTAAAGAAGGCCAGGGATTTGTAATAGTCAGTATGGCGGATGGGATCGTAAGGATGGGAATGGCACTGCACGCAATTCATGGTGACGCCATTCAGCACCGACCAGGTGGTAGACACCCGGTCCATCACCGCCTGCAGCCGGAATTCCTCGTCATCGGTGCCGCCTTCGTCATTGGCCGCCGTCTGGCGATGGAAGGCGGAAGCGATCCGGTCTTCGATGCTGGCATTCGGCAATAGATCGCCCGCCAACTGCTTGGTGACGAACTGGTCGTAAGGCAGGTTCTTGTTCAGCGCGTCGATCACCCAGTCGCGATACGGCCAGACCGGCCGGCTATGGTCTTTTTCAAAACCCTTGGTGTCGCCGTAACGCGCGAGGTCCAGCCACAGTGAAGCCCACCGCTCGCCATAACGCGGCGATGCCAACAGCCGGTCCACCTGTTTCTCATAGGCGTCCTTGGAAGAATCGGCGAGAAACACGGCCAGTTCCGCAGGACTAGGCGGCAAACCGGTGAGATCCAGCGATGCCCGGCGGAGCAGTTCTGCCTTGCCTGCTTCGGGCGCGGGCGCCAGCCTTTCCTTTTCCAGCCGGGCAAGAATGAAACGATCAAGGGGCTGGCGCACCCAGGCGGCATTGCGCACATCGGGGAGTCTTTGAGGTTTGGGGGGCACAAATGCCCAGTAATTTTCCCACTGCGCCCCCTCCTTGATCCATTGGCGCAGCAGCGCGATCTGGGCCGGCGGTAGCGGCGGCCCGTGCAGCGGCATGCGGACTTCCGGGTCGTTGGAGGTGACGCGGGCGATCAGTTCGGAGGCACCGGGACTGCCCGGCACGATGGTAGGCCGTCCGGACTTGCCTTTGCCCAGCGCCTGTTCGCGGTAGGAAAAAGATACATCGCTCGCCTGCTTCACGCCGCCATGGCAGGCCATGCACTGGCTGTTGAAGATGGGACGGATATCGCGGTTGAAATCGACCCGGCGCTCCGCCGCGCCGGGATGCTGGAGCACCCCGCCAGCAACACCCAGCGCGGCAACGATGCAAATCGCTGCCACGGCAAAGGTGATTCTGCCTGGGCTTCCCAAAATCGACCGCCTTTTTTGCTTTGTCTTATGCGGTCTGGGGATTCAAGCAGAGGGGGATAGGGTGTCAAGGCGCAGGTGGATTTGGCGGCACTTTCCGCAGCGCAGCAAACCAGTGCGGGCCAACCCGCTTGTTGCTTCCACCATCGGGGAACCTGACAACCGTCAAAAGTGCCGTTGGTGCGTTTGAAAACTGTCCGGTTCGCCGGAGTGCGATTATTAAGAATCGCCCACGTGCCAGACCTGAATTGCGTCTTCAGGGCGCGTCAGCCTCGTCAACCAAGAAAACTCGACGCCTTGTCGGAGATCGTGGAAGAAACCGCTGTCGACATCCCGCGATGCCTTGCAATCGACGATGTAGTCCACGTGCATCTGACGGACTGCGCTCCGAGCCTGGTCTGGGACCGCCCGCTGTGCCTCGTAGACATGGACGATCTGCGTCGACAACCGATGGTAGGGCGCCGTCAGAACCGTGTGCCCGGTGTAGGCCAATATCTGCGGTCCCAGATAGATATCCGCCATGACCAGGCCGGGCTTCAAGTGTGCCAGCCGTTGATAGGACGCTGCGCTTGCGCAGTCTGCCACAGGAACCGGCGACCGATTATTATCGACCGACCGCGGCTGAAGGTCTAGCGCCGCCATGGCAAGCGATGCGGGAGCAATTGCAATCGGCAACAGAACGGCAACGAGCCTGGAATTGCTAAATCGGGAGATGGCCGTTCCCGCGGCCGACGCGAAGGCCGGCAGGCCAACCCAAAAGAGATAGTCCTCGCTCTTCATGTAACGGATGGCAACGGGGACAACCACAATGGCGAGCAGAGCGATCAGGATTGCGGGCATTGACCGGCGGTGCGCCGACCAAATGATGGTCGCTGCCAGGAGCAGCTCGATAATCATGGCTATCGGCCGCACCGCCAGGGCTGGATTATGAAAAAACGTTTTGGTGAGGGGTAACGCTTCGATATCGGTATCCAACCAGATCGATTGCAACCTCGGGTCGATATCGGCGAAGCCGCCTGCGATGCAGGTGGGATGAATGCCAAGGTAGGCCCCCATTCCCAACAGCGCGAGCGCGACAAGAAGCAGGCCCTTAACGCCTCGCGTTCCTTTGGCTGAAGCCGCAATTCCAGCCAGCCCAATCCCAAGGATTCCAACCCCTGCAACCAGATTTATTGCCAGCGCATCACAAAAGGGGAGCAGCCATCGTGACGGCGGCGTCTGTATCAGGAAAAGAACAGTGGTGAAGCCGGCCAGGCTGAGGCCGTATGAAATCGCGGCCTCTTTTTGATTGAATAGCAGAAGGCGTATCGCGAACGAAATGCCGACGATTGCTTGAACAGGCAGCGCTTCGAGGCCCACTGCCAACCCGCAGGCGGTAGCAAAACCCGCCAGCGACGCAAGCCGCCAGGACAAATTTGGCAAGCTGGCGATCGCAATGGCAATCATCGCGAAGGTGATCTGGATATTGTGATGGTCGAGTCGACCGGGCCGGAACTGCCGGAAGACCAGTATGTCGATGAGAAGCAGCGCCGCGCAGATGACGACGGAAAACCGCCCGCCCAGGTTTCTGGCAAAGAATAGAGCCGAAGCCGTTACAGGCAATATCCAGAGAAGAGGCCACACATCGCGGGCAACCAACTCGGCACTGCCATTTGAGATGAATTGCTGAAAAATCCAGATGAGACCGGCTTCGGCTCCATCCACAAGACGAGACCAATGGATGTAGAGCCCGGCAGGGGGATTGATGCGGAGCGTCAGTTGGTCATACCAACCCTTGCCACCCAGCAGCTCTCTAACCTGTACCAGACGCATCGCATCGTCTGGATCGGCGATGGAAAAAGCCACGCCCCTTGAAAACCGCAGAAGAAATATGGCGCCTTCGATGATGGTGATCGTAAATGCCACCACCCAGATGGCGATGGGCGAGCCCAATTCCTGCTGCGATGTTGTCGAGTTGGAGGGTTTTCCCATTTTCCCAGCCCCGGCGAAACCGATTTCGCGTTCGTCGGTCTGAACTATCTACGTCTGTGAAATTTACGCTAGAGGTAACCTGCCGCCGAACCCAAGGTCCTTGAAATTGCAATACCGAGATTGGTGGCGGCAACGACTATTGCCACGCCGACAATGGCGACGACCAACGCATATTCCGCAGCCGCAGAACCGCGTTCTTCCAAGAGGACCGATTTCCAAAAGTTGCGCATTGAGGCCCCCAGCCCTGAATATCCCAGCATGGCCACCAGGGGGCGCTCTGTAAATTCAATTCGCTTCGTCTGGTAAACGGCCCGCCCAGTCTTCCCGGAATGCTCCCGCGGTGCTAAACATACGCGCGATCCCCGGCAGCACGGGGCTAGAAAACAGGACTCTGGGGAGGGCTTCATGCAAGACGATCTTACCCGTCGCGGGCTGCTGGCGAGTGCCGGCGCTCTCGCGCTTACGACGCCGCTGCACGCAGCCGATAAGGAGCCGGTCTTCGACGACAGCGAGCCAACCAGGGGCGTTGCCATACCGAGCGTCCAGCATTTGGATGAGATGGCCGCGGCGCCGTTGATCAAGAAGAAGGTCAACAAACTGTGGAATGACTCCCCCACGATCAAGGAACCCAATGCGCTGCAGTTTACACCGAAAGGCACACTGCTGATCCTGGATCAGGTCGATCCCAACAAGGTTTTCGAAGTGAACCCTTCCGATGGCAAGGTCGTGCGCACCGTGCAGACCGAATCCATTCATGGCAGCGGCATCACCATCGACGCCAACGGCAACTGGATTATCACTTCGACCAAAGCCCTTCAGGGCCCGCCTGTGACGCTCAAAGTCGATCCGCAATCCGGCAAGACCTTGCAGAAATGGGTGACCCCAGGCTGGGGCTTTTATGGGCCCGACCGGCCCCCTCGCCCCGACAGACCGCCGGAAACACCCTCGGGTGGCCACGACGTCAAATGGGCCGGCAATGGCCGCTATTGGATGGCGGTACCGGCGTCGGGCCGCATCTTCCTGATGGATGAGGCCAGTGGCAAGCCGGTGCGCAGTCTGGTTGCCCCCGTGAATCGCACGCACGGCTTGGCGATCGACGGCAATTTCCTCTGGTCCGTGGGTTCGGACTTTTCCCAAATCCACAAGCTGGATTCCAAGACCGGCAAGATCGTCGCCAAGATCCAGCTGGACAAGAAAAACGATCCGGCAATCCATGGCCTGGAAATCAAGGAAGGCGTGCTCTGGTACTGCGACGCCGGTTCGGGCTGGATCTGCAATCTGACTTGAGCGATTTTCGCTCGATGTAGAACCTTCGCCCGATTGCTGCGAAACCATTTCTAATTTGGCAGTCTGCCCTCGATCTCTTGATACACCCGCACCAGCGCCCCCGGCGCCTGCGTTACCCGCTCGCTCCAATTCTCGTAGGGCCCCCAACTTGCAGCCCTGACTGCGTCGCAATCATTCGCCGATCGGCACCCAACCTGCGCGTCATGCAGCCGCCGCCCTTCCGCGATTACCGCCGTCAACTCAGCGGCAAACGCCGCAAGCTCACTCTTCATGGTGGCGGGATCGTCGACAAAACCATGCCCACCGAAAACCCATTTGGCGTCGATCGCCTGATTCTTCTTGATGGTCAAAAGCCATTCGCTGGGAAAACCGCGCGCCAGGGAAGGAAACAACCGGTGATCGTAAGTCTCGCTCATGAACAACACCCCGGGCCCAGGCACATACACACTGAGATCCCCGCCGGTATGCGCCCGCCCCAGATTCAAGATTTCGATGTCCGTGTCCCCAAGGCGAATGGTTCGTTTGTCCGCCACGACTTCCGTCGGCGGGGTCGCGCTTGCCGCCAGCGCCTTTTGCGAAACGGGTGAGGATACAAACACCACATCGGGAAAGGCGGCCTTGAACGCCGCATTTCCGCCGGTATGGTCGTCATGCTCAGAGCACACCACCACATATTTTATCGGTAGCGGCGTAAGATATTTTATCCGCTCCACCAGCTTCTGTGTCGCGCCGGGATTGCCTTGGCCATCGGCCACCAACACACCGCCGCTGGTAACTACGATCATGTCCACCGTGGTCTTGAACTTGCCCGGGTCGCTGGGCCGCAACTCTTCATAGGCATAAACATTAGGTTCAAGCTGCTTCAGGCGCGGAAAATCACTTTCCTTGAGCCCCCGGAGGGCCGGGTCCGCCGTCTGCACGGGTGCTTCTTGCGCCACCGCCATTCTGGGCACAACCAGAAGCATGGCTGCCAGGATAGTTCTTGCTGATTTCATCCCGCCTCGTCTGGCTTGTAACTCAAATGAACGCGACAACTTCCGGTCAAGTCCGAAGCTTTCGATCGAAAAGACTGCCCCGCGATCAAGACCCTGAGCTCGCTGCCCTTCCCTGCGCGCCACCGCTCACGCCGGGACTCACACGAAGTCGGCCTTGACCATCGTCTTTTTGATATCCGACAGCCTGGCGCATCCGGCCGCGGCGGCCACCTGGACGAGCTCCTGCTGCAGCATCTCGATCAGGCGCTGTGCGCCGGCGGTGCCGAATGCCGCAAGGCCCCACCGCGTGGTCCGTCCGAGCATGACGCCGTTGGCCCCCAGTGCGAGAGCCTTGAAGATGTCGGCGCCGCGACGGATGCCGCTGTCGAACAGGATGGGAATGCGGCCGTTCACGGCCGCCACGATCTCCGGCAGGACCTCCAGCGACGACGGACCATAATCCATGGAACGTCCGCCGTGATTTGACACGATGATCGCGTCCGCGCCGTGTTCGATCGCCAGCCTGGCGTCTTCCGGATCGAGAATCCCTTTGATCAACAGCGGACCTTTGATCATCTTCCGCACCGCGTCGATATACTGCCACGTGTACCACAGGCGGAAGCCGTTGAGCCGGTACTGTGCCGAACCGGTAGGTGCTGCTGCTGCTCCACCTCCGGCACCCGCGCCACGGCCACCCGCAGGAGTAGCGCGCCCGCCGAAATTGCGGTCCTGCTGCGTACGTTCGTAATAGGACGCCTGCTGATCGACGGTGACGATGATGCCGTTGCAGCCGGCATTCTGGAACGTGTCCATCGACCGCTGGGTGTTGGCCAGATTCTCCACCGGGTAGAACTGCGCCCACAGCGTGCCGCCCGGCGCGGCGGGTACGACCTGGGCATGGGGCGTGCTGGTGTTGACGCTCAGTATCATCAGTGTGTTCGAGGCCGCGGTCGCCGCCTTGAACATCCCGATCTCCCCATCCGGATGCAGGGGCACCATCGCCGCCGTCGGCGCCACGACGATGGGAAATTTCATCTTCACGCCGAGAAACTCGGACGAAAGATCGACCTCGGATGCCGGGACGGGGAGCCGCGCCGGCACGATATCGACCCAATCGAACGCCTGGCGGTTACGCCGAAGCGTAAACTCCGACCCGTCGCCGTGCGCCGTGTAGTCATATATCGGCCGGACCACATTGCCGAAGAAGACAGGCTCGAAGTCGAAGGACGTCTGCATCTCGGCCAGGCTCAACACACGGTGGTGTTCGCCCAGCGGTCTCGGGTCAATCTGGGCCATCGCCGCGGCAACCGGCGAGCCCGCCACAAGCCCCGCCAGGCGGGCTAACGCGGTTCGCCGAGCCGGATTGGTGAGCCAGCCGATATCAGCCATGGTTGGTCCTCACCGTCGGAAGCGGCGCATGAACACGCACCAAGCTGGGGTTGACCGCCGCGAGCGATGGGCGACCACACATGCACATATATCTCGCGAGTTCTGTCTGCAGCATTTCGACTACACCCTGCACGCCGTCAGCACCGTAGGCCGCCAGTCCCCACATCACGGGCCGGCCGATCAGCACGCCCTTCGCACCAAGGCCCAGCGCCTTGAGAATATCCGTGCCGCGGCGGAAACTGCCGTCGACAAGCACAGGTATCCGATCGCCAACGGCCTGAACCACAGGCGCGACCAAGAGCAGAGTGCCCGTAAGCGCCGCGGCATTGCCGCCGCGATAGTTCGACACGACCACGCCCTTGGCGCCGCGGGCGACGGCTTCCTTCGCATCTTCCGGACGCGTGATGCCCTTCACAATCACGGGCAGAGACGTGCCCTTGACGACGGCATCGACAGCGGCCCAATCGATCTGTGCCGAGGCTGGAGTCGCGGGCGCGACTGCGGATGTGCCGGCGCTGACCGTCACGATCACCGCCTTGGCCTTGGCCGCACCCGCCTCAGCAAGCACGTCCTTCACTTTGGGACTCTTGGCATAGACCTGCAGCCACAGGGGAGTCGTGGCGGCCTGGGCGATCGCGGCCAAAGGTACGCTGGCGTCGCTGCTCACCACCATCGCGGCCTTTGCCGCAGAGGCCCCTCGCGCCATGGCGAGCTCACCCTCGGGATGGAAGCGCTTCTGATCGGCAATCGGGCCGACGATGATCGGCGTGAAATGCTGGTCGCCAAACAGCGTGCTCGTCAAATCCAAATCTCGCGTGGGGATATTCATCCGTGGACGCAAGGTGATGCGATCGGTGACGGTCCGGTCGCTGCCCAAAATCGGGGCAACCTTCGCCGCTCCCAACACAAGACGCGCCTGCGCTTCGTACTCGAGCACATTCACCAGGTCTCCTCGCGGCACCAGGACCGGCGGCGGGGTCGGCACGCGAAGCGGCGTCGCGGCGGTTTGTGCGGGCGCGCCAAGCGCAGGTACCGTCGCGCCCGCCATGCCGGCGGCGACGGTCGTGCCCATCACCCCGATGGCCTGGCGGCGCGAGGTTTTTCCGGTGCGATCGGTCATCTGTTCCCCCAGCACATGATTATATTTGCCTCAAGTTTTCCGGTGCGGCGCGCAGCAAGTCAAATCGAGCCGGAAAGAGCCTCGTCTTGTGCAGCGCCGCATGACCGGATGGGCGCAATTGGCGCCGGGAATGCCCGAATTCGCAACCCATAGGGGCCATTTTCGCCCTCCCGGTGCCAGACGTCCACGACGATTGGACATGGCTCACGCGAAATTGGCCTTGACCGTCGTCTTGTTAATATCCGACAGCGTGGCGCATCCGTTGGCCGCGGCCGCCTGCACGAGTTCCTGCTGCAAAATCTCGATCACACGCTGTGCGCCGGCGGTGCCAAATGCCGCAAGCCCCCAGCGCGCCGTCCGTCCGATCTGGATGCCGTTGGCCCCCAGCGCAAGCGCTTTGAAGATGTCGGCGCCGCGACGGATGCCGCTATCGAACAGGACGGGAATCCGGCCGTTCACGGCGGCCACGATCTCCGGCAGGACCTCCAGCGACGACGGACCATAGTCCATCGAGCGCCCGCCGTGATTTGACACAGTGATACCGTCCGCGCCGTGTTCGATCGCCAGCCTGGCGTCTTCCGGATCCAGAATCCCTTTAATCAGCATCTTGCCTTTGACCATTTTCCGCAGGGCGTCGATATATGGCCACGAGTACCATAAGCGCCTGCCGCTGACCCGGTACCGCACCGAACCAGTAACGGCCGGACCTCCGGCAGCAGCCGCTGCTGCTGCGGTAGCAGCACTGGCTGCAGCAGCATTGCCGCCGCCTCCCCCGCCCGCGACCGCGCCAACGCGCCCGCCGAAATGACGGTCCAGCTCGTCACGTTCGTAATAGGACGCCTGCTGATCGATCGTGACCATGATGTTGGTCAGGCCGAGATTCTGGTAGTTGTCCATTGCGCGCTGGGTGACGGTCAGATCCTCCGTCGGGTAAAATTGCTCCCACAGCGTGCCCCCGGGCGCGGCGGTCACGACCTTGGCCACCGGTATGGTGCTGCCTGAGGCTATTATCATCAACGTGTTCGAAGCAGCGGTCGCGCCTTTGAACATCCCGATCTCTCCATCCGGATGCAGGGCCCCTTGACCCGTCGACGGCCCGACGATGATGGGGAATTTCATCTTCACGCCGAGCAACTCGGACGAAAGGTCAACTTGCGAGGCCGGGATGGCGGGGCCTTTCGGCACGATGCTGACCCAATCGAACGCCTGGCGATTGCGCCGAAGCGTGAACTCCGACCCGTCGCCATGCGCCGTATAGTCATAGGTCCGCACCGGCACGTTGCCGAAAAAGACGGGCTCAAAGTCGAAGGCCGTCTGCATCTCAGCCAGGTTCAAGGCCCGGCGAACTTCGCTGAGGGGTCTGGGGTCAGTCTGCGCCGTCGCCGCGGCAATGGGAGAGGCCGCCATAAGCCCCGCCAGGCGAACCAACGCCTTCCGCCGAGAGGGATGGGTGAGCCAGGAGCTTTCGACATCAGCCATGCGTATCCCTCACCGTGTCATGGCATTATCATGGAAGTTCCCGCGACTGCCTGCAACACTTTCGCCGTACAGCCGCGTGCGATCGCACCAGCAAGAGGCCGCATGATGGGGTACGAGCAGTTCCGTGCCGTGCCCGCGTCCAGATGCAACATGCCGGCCGGAGGTCCTTTCATCGAAGCTCACTGACTGGTGTCGCCCGAGCACAAAAATAGCCGTCTTGCGCGCATCCTTTCTAATAGCCCCGCAAGCCGTAATAGGGCGGCGGCGCGATCTCGGGCAGGAATTCCGGCTTGACGCCCACAAAGCGGAACACCGCCTCGGCGATGGGCGTGATCTGACGCGGATCGGCCTCGATCAGCACATATTGGAGATGCCCCTGCTCCTTCGGATAGGCCGCCAGCGCCCCGATGCGTTTGAGCAGGGCGCGCCATTGCGCCTCGAAATCCGGCGCGGCCAGGACCGGCGACGCGGCCGGCAGGACGATCCTCATGAGTAGCCGCATCGTCTCACCCGCCATCTCATGCGTCTGGCCGCTCAAGGAACGCACGGGTGAGCGCCTCCGCTTCTCTGGGATCGTCCAGCAGCGCGCGCAATTCCGCCAGCAGTTCGGGCAGGTGGTTGGCGGCCCGCGCGGCGGGATCGCCGCCCGCGCCGGTCACGGTGCCGCGCCAGCGCGGCGACGCGGCCAGCCGCTCCTGTAGCCCCACCCGCAGCACATCCAACCACATGGCCGGAATGTAGGACAGATTGAGCGACCAGCTCGGTTCTCCCGCCCCGGTGTGATGCACCGTGCCGCGCGGCACATACAGCAGCGTACCCGGTGCCAGATCGACCGTCCGCTCCGGCGGCCGCTGCACCCCGGCCAGCAACGGCGCCAACGCAGGCGTGATGGCGGACGAACCCAGCGTATAGCTGTCGGGGGTAGCGGGCACCATCGGCGTCTCGCCCACCTGCCAGCGCTTGGCACCAGTGAGCTGAATGGTGAAATTCTCATTCTTGTCTAAATGCGGCACTGCCCCGCCCCCGGCGGGTGTGAAGAAGAGGCTGGCGATCACTTTTCGGCGCGGCGCGCCCAGGAAATCCGCCAGGCTGTCGGTCAGCGCAGGTAACGGCACATTGACGAAATAGAGTGTGGCGCCGATGTCCTGGAATAGTACCGCGTTCGAGCGATCGACCGGAAAGACGCTGTGCGCGACGAACTCATTGGCCAGCCAGGCCTGGCTTCCTTCCCGCGCCAACTCTGCCAGCCGCGCCGGATCGAGTGGGCCTATGGTCGTCCGGATGAATGCCAGGTCGTCGGCCGCCAGCGGCAGCAGCGCCATGCGCGTCTGCCAATGCTCGGCGAAGAACCGCTCCGCGCCGATGGGCGCCAGCAGCCGGCGCATGTCCAGACTGTCAGTCATGACGGCAGTCATAACGGCTTTGCGTGGGCGCGACGGCCATAAAACCTTCGATCGTGAATACCGTGGTTTTATAGCCGCTACCGCGCGCCTTTAGAAGTTGAAGCGGACGCCCAGGCGGACTTCCCGGCCCAGCAGGTCGTAGGCGGTGACCGAATGGGTGGGGCCGCCGTTCGACTGGACGCCGTCTTGCGTGCCCGGCTTCATCTGCGGCGGGATGTCCAGGATGTTGTCGATCGCGGTATAGAACTGCACATTGTCGGTCACGTCGTAGGACGCGCGAATATCCAGATAGGCTGTGGGATCGACATGGAACACATCATCCGCGACCGTCCACCGCGCCGACGCGGGCGCCCGGTTGCCGGTGTTCCAGAAATTGTTGAGAATGGCGCTGCCCAACACGCGTACCTGGGCCGTGACGGAGTATGGGCCGGTCTTGTAGTTCGCCGAGAGTGAGCCTTTCCATTTCGGCGCGCCCGCGGTTTGCGCTGCTGCGCCAGCGCCCAGCACGCCGGCATAGTCATTAATATCGACTACACCGGGAACCGAGGTGGGCGAAATGATGGTGAGTTCGTCCGTATAGTTGGCGTTGAGCGAGGTTGACAGCGTGCCGTCCCATAATTCCATGACATAGCTGGCCGCAATATCCGCGCCCGAAGTTCTGAGCGCGTTGATGTTGATCGGCACCCGGTTGATGATGCTCAGCGAGCCGCCCGGCCCGCCGAACACCAATGTTGCGGCACATATCGGATCGGCGATGTTTGCCTTGCAGGTGTCGAGGATGAAGTTCTGGGCGAGGGTGGCGATCTGGCCCGTCAAGTTCAAATTGTACCAGTCAAACGAGAAGGTCAGGCCCGGAACCCAATGCGGCGTCAGCACGATGCCGCCCGAGATGGTGCGCGCAACCTCGGGCCTGAGCGTGGGATTGCCCAGCACATTGTTGATGATCGACACTTGCGCCCCGGTTTTGGGGTCATTGGTGCTGCCGGTATTGACATTGGCTGGCGCGAACAGGTCCTGGACGGTTGGGGCACGAATATCCACCGACCAGACGGAGCGCAGCTTGATGTCTTCGTTGAGCTGGCTGGTGAAGCCCAGCTTCCAGGTCTGGACCCCCCCGGAGGTGGAATAGTCGGTCGCGCGCCCGGCAGCGTTGAAGTCCAGCGAATCCACGAAGGTGTTGTTCAGGATCGGGACGTTGACCTCCAGGAATCCCTCCCGCACATTGATGTTCGAAGAGGGGAAGTTGGCGTAATTGGCCACCGCATAGCCGCCTTGATCGCCGGTGGTCGTGCCAACATTCTTGCCGGCTTCCTTGCGGTAGTGGAAACCGAAAGCCATGGTGATGTCGCCGGCGCCCAGCGACCAGGGCAGTTTGCCCTGCATGGACGCTTCGAACACGTCCATGGTCATGGTCATGTTTTCGAAGTCCTGGTTGTTGCCGGTCGCATAACGGATACCAGCCGCGCTGGCGACACCCTCACCGATCGGGTTCACCGGAACGCAGCCCGGTGCCGCGGTCACCTTGCCGACCACGAAGGGCGGCTGGCCGGGTAGTGAGGAGCGGCAGACGATGCTGCCCAAAGCGAAGCCGGAATTGCCGCGATTGGCCGGCGTTACGAAGACCGCGTCCTGGGCGGCTTGCAGGTTGGCGAGGACCGCCACGCCGTTGGTGCGGACCGAAAAGCGCGTCTGGGAATGAGAGATGTAGGTGTTCCAAAGCCAGTCGGAGCCCAGCGAACCATCCAGGGTAAAGACGCCACGCATCAATTGGCGGCGATTATAGGTTGTCGCCGGCGCCAGCGAGCCTGCAGCCTGCTGGGTGTAGTTGTCGCGGGTGACGGTATTGTTGTTGAAATTGTTGGCGTTCAACGTGCCCATGGTGAAGGACGGGACGCCGCCGGCAATCATGGCTTGCGACACCGAGGCCGGGAGGAAGGCATTGTCAGATTTGATCACCAGGCCGGTATTCATGCTGGATTGGGCATCGCCCTGGCCGGTGAAATAGCCGTAATTCATTTGCAGGGACGCCCTGATCGTATCGGTCAGCTTGTATGAGCCGTGCATGAACAGGCTGTAGGTCTTGTTGGGATTGCCCAAAGTCTGCCAAGGCGCTTCGGTGTCCCGGTCGGTCAGCGAGCCGCCATTGGAAAGCGCAGTGCCGGTGAGATTGCCGAAATTCACCTGCTGCACCTGACCGCCTTGGACAAAGCGGATGCCGCGAAAGGCATTGGCTGGGGCGAGAGCCGTGACGCCATTGACGCCGACCACTCCTGTGCCGGCGGGGCTGGAAGTGACCAGGCCGCCGATGGTCGAATTTGCCAGACCGACATGATCGGCAGGGACAAATTGGGGGTTGGAGTTGCTTGCGGTGGCGGCGGTGAAGTTGGGGTTCGAAACCAGATAGGTGCCGCGATACCATTTCTGCTCGATCAGCAGAGCGGTGTCGGGACGATTATTGTACTCGCCCGCAAACTCGATATGGCCGCGGTCGCCCGCGAAATTCTGGCCCCACATCGCCTGGGCGGAAAGCGAGCGTATCATGGAATCCGTGTTCGCGCCGCCCTGAACCCTGCCCTTGAAGCCGACAAAATCCTTGTTGATGATAAAATTGACCACGCCCGCGACCGCGTCGGAGCCCCAGGCGGCCGAGGCGCCGCCGGTCACCACATCCACCCGCTGGACGACGGCGCTGGGCAAGGTGGTGATGTCCACGCCGCCGGTCAGGTTGTAATTCACGATGCGCTGGCCGTCGAACAGCACCAGGGTGCGGTTGACGCCGAGATTGCGCAGATTGACGTTGTTTGCGCCCGCGTTGCCGGGAGAGGCCGCGCCTTGCGAGAGGCCGAAAGAGGCGGGAGGAGAGTTGACCTGGGGCAGTTGCCGGATATCGTCGGCGATATTGGCGTAGGCGTTTTGCTCCAGCTTTTCCGTGTCCACCACTGTCACGGGGGTCGGCGCCGTGAAACCCCCGATGGTGATGCGCGAACCGCTGACCACCACCGACTCCACATTGCCGGCCGGAGCTTGCTGTTGCTGCTGCGCCTGCGCGCCGGGGATCCCCAAAGTGAACATGGCTGTTGCTGAGCAGCCAAGCATAAGCTTCTGCACCAGATTGTTCATGCATTCCCCCTCAGATTTTTGTTGTTTTGTTTTTAGCTGTGCAGTTCTGCCCTTATATTTTCGTTGTTCTGTTTTTGGCTTGGGGGCGATATGAGCAACGCTCGCCAACCAGAGTTAGTCTTGTCGCTCGATTAAACGAAGTCAATCTATGCAAGACGGCACGCGCCGCACAATGCTTCCGTTGCGATAACTCTTGCCAGCATCGCGCGGCCGTTGTGCTGCGGTGCAAAACTTGTTCGAAACCGCAGACCGGAAAGGCAGAACTTTGGCGGGTCTCGATATTCGAAGCGTGCTGACCGAAGCGGTGCGCCTGCATCAGACGGGACAACTGGAGCAGGCCGCCGCGCTTTACCGCAAAGTCCTGACCGCCGATCCGAACAGCGCAGACGCTTTTCATCTGCTGGGCATGGTTGCATTGCAACAAGGTGAGCCCAAAACCGCCGCGGAACTGATCCACAGGGCTATCGCCCTTAACGATCGCGAGGCGGCCTATCATTTCCACCTCGCCCTCGCCCTGCAGACCCTGAATGACCTGCAAGGCGCGGTCGCCGGTTATCGCCGGGCGCTGGCTTTGAAGCCGGACGATCCCGACATCTACAACAATATGGGCAATGCGCTGGCGGCCCAGGACAAGCCGGAAAATGCAGTGGCCGCATTCCGCCGCGCGCTTGCGCTGCAGCCCGGCAACGCGGTCGCGCATAACAATCTGGGCAACGTGCAAAGAAACATGGGGCTGTGGGACGACGCCGAGGTGAGTTTTCGCAAGGCCGTCGCGCTTCAGCCCGAATTTGCCGGCGCATTCGTCAATCTGGGCAATCTCCACCACGACAAGAATGATCTGCGCGCGGCGGAAAACGCCTACCGCCATGCCGTCACCCTGGCGCCGCGCGAAACAGCCGCCCATTGCGGCCTGGGTCTGACCCTGTGGCAACTGGGCCGCCACGACGAAGCCCTGGCGAGTTACCGGGAGGTCTTGCGCGTCGATCCCGATCACCCCGAAACGCTGGTCAATCTGGGGATTGCACGGGGAGAGGACGGTGCGCTGGAAGAGGCCGAAGCCCTCTATGCCCGTGCATTGGCCGTGCGGCCCAAGGATCCCGATATTCTCAATCATCTCGCGTCGGCGCGGATGGCGCGGGGGAAAAGCGCCGGCGCTACAGAGGCGATCCGTTATTCGCTGGCGGTTCGGGAAACGCCCAGGGCCAAGAAACTGTTTGTCGAACTTGCGCGGCGATTCGGTTGGAGCGGGGGCGGCGATGACGAAATACGCCGCCTCATGGTACGTGCCCTCACCGAACCCTGGGACAGGCCCGGTGCCCTCGCCAGCGCGTGCGCCAGGCTGATACGGTCCCATCCCACAATCGGCCCTTTGGTGATGCGCGCCGATGCATCATGGTTGCCCCAAGGCAATGGCCAACTTTCTCTGACGCAATCTCTGGCGCAATTGCTGGGAGACGCAGGTTTCACCCCGCTGGCAGAGGATGCGCTTCTGGTCGCCCTGCTGACCTCGGCGCCCAATACCGACATTCCCTTGGAACGCTTTCTGACCATGCTGCGCGGCGCCATGATGCGGGAGCTGGCGCACAATCCCGACACAAGCGCGCAGGCGCAAGCTTTCGCCGCCGCGCTGGCGCAACAATGCTTCATCAATGACTATGTCTTTGTCGCCGACCGGGACGAACTTGCGGCGGCGCGCGCGGCGGCGGAAACGGCGGACATTGCGACGCCGATGCAGCTTCTGCTGGCGGCGGCTTACGTCCCACTTCACAGTCTGGCCAATGCGGAAAGACTATTGGAGCGATCGTGGCCGGCGCCGGTGGAAGCGGTGCTGACCCAACAGGTACGTGAACCCTTGGCTGAACTGCGCTTGCGCGCGGATATTCCGCGCCTGACCGGAATCGAAAACCCGGTATCGCGGCGTGTGCAAAATCAATATGAGGAAAATCCCTATCCGCGCTGGGTGCGGCCGGCGCCGGAAACGCCCGACACGATCGGAAATTTTCTCAGCAGCAAGTTTCCGTTTGCCCGGTTCGAACGTCCGGCCGGCCGCGCCCTGCAGGATATCCTGATCGCAGGCTGCGGCACCGGGCAGCGCTCCATCGCCATGGCCCGAAAATTCGGGGCGCCCCATATGCTGGCGGTGGATCTCAGCCTGGCCAGCCTTGGCTATGCCCGGCGCAAGTCCGAGGAGTTGGGACTGACGATCGCTTACGCCCAGGCGGACATTCTGGAGCTTGAGACAACTGAACGCCAGTTCGACCTCATCGAAAGCCTGGGCGTGCTGCATCACCTTGCCGATCCCTGGGCTGGCTGGGTCAGGCTGCTGTCGCTGCTGCGGCCGGGCGGTTTCATGCTGCTGGGCCTCTATAGCGAGATGGCGCGGCGCCCGGTCCTGGCGGCGCGGGCACGCATCGCAGAGCGTGCGGCTGAAGACATACGTAGCTTTCGTCAGGACCTGATCCAGAGTGGCGATCTGCGTCTTTACACCTCCATTCTGGAATCGGAGGACTTCTTCAGCCTCAGCGCCTGCCGCGATCTTCTTTTCCATGTTCAAGAGCAGCGCATGACCTTGGCGCAGATCGCCCATTTCATCCAAAGCCACAATCTCCGCCTTCTCGGCTTTGAGCTGGACGATGCGGTGCTGGCGGCATATCGCACGCGCTTCCCACAGGACAGGGCCGCCACCGACCTGGCTTGCTGGGAGGCTTTCGAGGCGGACCATCCGGGCCTGTTTGGTGGCATGTATGTCTTCTGGGTCCAAAAGCCCTCCGGGGAGACAAGCATTTGACGCTTGTATTCGGGTCAGGCGCTTTTAGAGTTCGTTATCTGGGACCATGCCGGGAGAATTGATGATCAATATCATGCCGATCTTCATCAATTTCCTGGCGGTGGAGTCCCTGCGCCTGGACAATGACAGGCTCGAGAAATTCTGCCTGGAAAGGAAGGCGAACAGTGCCGGACGGGTGATCTCCAACGGCGGCGGCTGGCAGAGCGACAATCTCGACCTGGCCACACCGGAACTGGCGGAGCTGTTTGCCGAAGTCCGCAAAAGGCTGGACGAAGTCCACCGCGCCTTCGAGTTCAACACGTCCCTGCGCCAGGTGATTACGGAAGCCTGGATCAACATCAATCAGAAGGGGCATTTCAATTATTCCCACGACCATCCCGGCTGCCTGTTTTCCGCCGTCTATTACGTAAAAGGCGGCGCGGACAAGGGCGAGCTCGAATTGAAGACCCCCATCATTCCGCACACCTACACGATCTCGAACGAAATGGTCGGCGCCTTTAACGCTTTCACCGGCCACGCCATGGTGATCCCGCCGGTCACCGGCGATCTGCTGATCTTTCCGTCATGGCTTTTGCATCGCGTCAACATGAGCCAGTCGGAAGAAGCGCGGATCAGCATCGCGTTTAACTCAAGAGCCGCCAAATTCGCTTCCGCCTGAGCTGGACGCGGACATTTCGTCGTCGCCCCCCAAAAAAGCCGGCCTGGCTTCGAAAGGGGTAAGATAGAGATCAGCGTGGGCATCACACGCCCTGTCTGGATATCGACGCGGAAATTCCCGAAAGCGGCTTGTTTCGCATCGCATAGCTACTCGCTAGCTACGCTATGAAACTTCCTTATTGTTTTTCCTTTGCTCGCCGACTCCTACCGATCCTGCAGCGTGCATACCCCTTGATGAAGGCGCGCGTGTCGGCATTCACCTCATCGTTATGGGTTTGGAAGACGCCCGCCCAAGCCTATGCGTGGCCATAGGAAAGCATTGACGGACGGCATGACACGCAGCACATTTGGATGCATAGCGAGGCAGGGGCAGATTGGCGTTAGCTCTCGAAATTCGGGGTCTTCGGAAGCACTTTGACCGGCCCGTTGTAGACGGGCTGGATTTGCTCGTGTCCCCTGGCGAATTTTACATGCTACTCGGTCCCAATGGTGCCGGGAAAACCACAACCCTCCGGATGGTCAGCGGATTACTGCACCCCGATGAAGGCACCATTTCGGTGTTCGGAATTGACACGGCTACCGATCCCATAGGTGCCAAAAGGCTCATCGGTTGGCTTTCGGACGAACCGATGATTTACGACAAGCTCACGCCCATGGAATATCTGGAATTCGTCGCCGGCCTTTGGGGAGTCGAAACTGATGCTGCCGATCGCCGGGCACGGGATCTTCTAGCCTGGCTGGGCCTTGAAAAGCACGCCCATCAACGGTGCGAACACTTCTCGCGCGGAATGCGCCAGAAGGTCGCTCTGGCCGGCGCGCTGATACACGAACCAAAACTGATTATCCTGGATGAACCGCTTACTGGCCTGGACGCTGGTAGCGCGCGCGTGGTCAAGGACGTTCTTGTAGAGCATGTACGCGCAGGATGCGCCGTCATCATGACAACGCACATTCTTGAAATCGCAGAGCGCATGGCCGACCGGATCGGGGTTATCTCCGACGGCAGACTCATGGCTGAGGGAACTCTTAGTGACCTGCGCAACCGGATAGGCTCAGGCGATTCAACATTGGAGGAGATGTTTCTGGCAATCGTTGGACAAGATGTAGCGCCACCGTGAATGAACCCGGGACGCTCGTTTGGTTCGCCCGGCACGAGTTACGGCTAACGTGGCGCGATGCGGTCTCCATGATGACCGCGGGCCGCCCAGGTCGGAGCTGGAAACTGGCTGTTGGCCTGGCGGCATTTGTGGTTTGTATGCATATCGTGGCATTTTATGCCTTACGGCGCGTCGGCCCGGCCGCCTTCCAGCACGATCTCCCCACCCTAATCGTCGTTACCGGTAGCATCCTGTTGTCGGCCTCAGCCATGCTTTCCCAAGCGATGGAGAGCGTAACACGTATCTTCTACACCCGGTCAGACCTTGAGTTGATCTTGAGCTCACCCGCGGGGGTACAGCGTCTGTTCGCCGTGCGAATGGCAGCGATAGCTTTATCGGTGGGCGTCATGTCTCTGTTCCTCATCGGTCCGTTCATCGACGTGCTCATTTGGCATTACGGGCTCCGCTGGCTTAGTGGCTATGCCATTGTCTTTGCGACCTCGATGACCGTAACGGCGACTGCGATAGTCCTCACCGTCGCGCTCTTCCGGACGATCGGCCCCAAACGCACAAGACTTGCCGCCCAAATCGCCGCCGCCCTTGTCGGCGGTGTCTTTATCGTTGGTATTCAGCTGGTTGCCATGTTTTCGACAGGAAACATGTCGCGGCTGGCATTTTTGCGATCCCCGTTTATCGCAGCGCATGCACCGAACGCCGACAGCGCGTTTTGGTGGCCAGCTCGCGCCGCACTGGGCGATATATCTGCACTTGGCGCGGTAGCCATTGCGAGCGCAGTATTATTTATCGCGGTTGCCAGCTTCTATGCGTCGCGCTTTGCAGGATACACAATTCAGGCTTCGAGTATTTCACAAAGGCGGGACCATCGGGACGCTGTTCCTTCCGTGTTTCGCGTCCGCACCGTCTCCGCCACTCTGCGCCGGAAAGAGATACTCCTTTTGCTGCGCGATCCCTGGCTTATGTCGCAATCCCTCACGCAGCTGCTCTACCTCGTGCCTCCCGCCATACTCCTTGTCCGGAACTTTGCAGCGAACGGCCGGATAGCGATCATTCTCGCCCCGATATTGATAATGTCGGCCGGCCAGATGGCAGGTGGTTTGGCTTGGTTGACGATCTCGGGCGAAGACGCACCCGATCTGGTGCGTACCGCACCAGTACCGCCGTCCCTCATACTGCGCACTAAGATCGAAGCAGTGGGAGAGTGCATTGTTTTCGTGTTTCTCCCTTTTGTTATCGCGATGGCACTCTACTCACCAGGTTCGGCAGTCATCGCTGCACTTGGCATTGGAGCTTCGGCCATGTCTTCTGCGATGATACAGTTGTGGTTCCGGTCTCAGGCCAAACGGAGTCATTTCCGCCGTCGCCATACATCATCGCGCATTGCGACATTTGCCGAGGCATTTTCCTCCATCACTTGGGCGGCTGCCGGTGCTATCGCCGTGGCTGGCAGCTGGATCGCGGGAATAATCGCGTTAATCGCTGTCGGCGTCCTTGCATTGGTCCGATCTTTTAGTCCGGCGTCGCAAAACTGAGCAAAGTTGAGGTTTTAACTGAGGAAGCTACCTATCCTCTTTTCCGCCGCCTTGGCGCAGCCAGGAAATTGGGCAATTGCCGCGAAAAATTGGGCAATAGCATTTTGCTCCAGATGGCTTGCTTCTGTTCAGCCAATGGGTGTCGAATGCCAAAAGACGTCGACCAAAGAAAGAAGGATCGGCTCCATCCCGGAACCGTTTCCTTATGATAAGAGCGGTCCTGCCGTGACAATGCTTCCCGCTATCGATCGGTTCTAGCCAAAACGAGAAACTTCCTGCCATGCCTTCCGAGAATATATCTGCAGACCGGGCTTCCATTCGGCTGCTGGGGCGCCTTCTCGGTGAGGTGATCCGCGAACAGCACGGAGATCAGTCATTCGAATTGGTGGAAAGTGTCCGGCGCCAGTCGGTGGGGGAGCATCGTTCCGGCGAAGCGGGGCGCGAGACCGCCTACGAACGGCTCCAAAGCCTTGGCCAGGCTGAAATATTGCTATTGATCCGCGCCTTTTCGATCTTTTCCCAGCTCGCCAACATCGCGGATGACCATGAGGCCCGACGAGAGACCAGGGCTCTGGGATCCAGCGCGACCCAGCGAATGGAGTTGCATCCCGGCCTGACGCCAAAGCGGGTGCGCGCCTATCTCAAAGACGCGCTTTTCGAACCGGTTATCACGGCTCATCCGACCGAGGTTCGACGCAAGTCCATTTTGGACCGTGAGTATGAGTTGAGCGGGTTGCTGGAACGGCGGGAAATGGCCAGCGTCCAGACTGCCGAGCGAGATGACATCGATATCCAGATCAAGCGGGCTATCCGGGTGCTTTGGCAGACAAGGATGCTGCGCTCCAGCCGCATTGCCGTGCAGGACGAGATAGAGAACAACCTGTCCATTTTCGCTCGCAGCTTTCTGTCGGGATTGCCTCAGGTCAAGCGCCGGCTGGGCCGCCTCTTCCGGCTGGATGGCGAAGTCGTCCCCTATCTGAAACCGGGATCCTGGGTGGGTGGCGACCGTGATGGGAACCCCAACGTCTCGCCCGAAACTCTGGACTATGCCGTCCGTCGCCAAGCCGAAGTGGTGCTCGACTATTATCTCGACGAAATCCACGCTTTGGGAGCGGAGCTGTCGCTATCCGACTCCCTGATCAAGACGACTCCTGCCTTGCGCGTTTTGGCGGCCAGTGACCATCAGGTGTCCGTTCATCAGCAGGATGAACCCTATCGACGCGCTCTGATCACGTGCTACGCTCGAATGGCCGCAACGCGCACCCATCTGTTAGGTGCAAGCCCGGCCCGGCCCGCCCGCTTCCAAGCCGAGCCTTATAGCGCGCCGGCAGAATTTGCGGCCGATCTGGCGATCATCGCCGCATCATTGACTGAAAATGGCGACGGCGATCTTGCGGACGGACGACTGCTGGACCTGCGGGAGGCGGTGGATGCGTTCGGCTTTCATCTCGCCACCATGGATGTGCGCCAAAACAGCGACGTGCATGAGCGGGCGGTGGCTGAACTTCTGAAGATGGCCGGCGGCACTGACTATCTGGCACTAAGTGAAGACCGCCGCGCCGCGCTGCTAATCGATGAACTCGCCCATGCCCGTCCTCTGCGCTCCCCCTACGCCAGCTATTCCGCCGAAACGGCTCGCGAACTCGCCATCGCTGATAAGACATCGATGCTCAAAAAGAGCTTCGGCGAAGCTGCCATCGCCCAATACGTGATTTCAAAATCCGCCACGGCGTCCGATATGCTGGAAACTGCACTGTTGATGAAGGAGACCGGGCTTTTCTTGCCTGGCGCAGAACCGAAAGTGCGGCTGCGCATCGTACCGCTCTTCGAGACCATCGAGGATCTGCGTCAAAGCGCATCCGTGATGGACGCCTATTTCGATACGCCACTGGTTCGCGCCATGATCAAGGTCCAAGACAATCTGCAGGAAGTCATGATCGGCTATTCCGACAGCAACAAGGATGGCGGCTACGTGACCTCGAATTGGGAAATCTACTCCGGCATCGGCCGGCTCGTGGCCTTGGGCAAGGAACGCGGGATCCGGATGCGTTTCTTTCATGGCCGCGGTGGTGCGGTGGGGCGCGGTGGCGGTTCCAGTTTCGACGCCATCCGCGCTTTGCCGGCCCAGGCTTCGGCGCATGGCATCCGCATCACCGAACAAGGCGAGGTTGTGGCATCGAAGTATGGCGATCCCGAGATCGGCGAGGCCAGCCTCGAGACAATCGTCGCCGCCGCCCTTCTGGCCGAGCTTTCACCTCAGGAAGATGCTGTCGATCACGAAGGGCATTCGCTGATGTCCGCCCTGTCGGAAACGGCTTTCCGGATCTATCGCGAGCTTGTCTATAACACGCCGGATTTCGAGCACTATTTTCGCCAAGCGACGCCGCTTCTGGAAATCGCCGATCTCAAGATCGGCAGCCGGCCGGCTTCGCGCACCACATCGCCCCGTATCGAGGACCTGCGGGCCATTCCGTGGGTCTTTTCCTGGTCCCAGGCCCGGGTGATGCTTCCGGGCTGGTTCGGCTTCGGAACTGCCGCCGCACATGTTGGCGTCGAGCAGTTGAAACCCTTCTACAGGAAATCCGCCTTTTTCCGCACCATGCTTGCCAATATGGAAATGGTTCTGGCGAAATCCAGCATGCCCATTGCCCGTCGCTACAGCGAACTGGCTGAAGATCGCAAGCTGGCCGATAAAGTGATGAGCCGGATCGAAGATGAGTGGCAATTGACCAGGCAAGCCTTGTTAGCGATCAGCGACCAGACCGAACTGCTAGTGCAAAGCCCACGCTTGGCGGAATCCATAAAAAGGCGGCTACCCTATGTGGACGCTCTCAATCACCTGCAGGTGGATTTGCTGCGGCGGCGGCGCGAAGGAGATGCCAGCAGCGATATCCATGCGGGAATCCATATGTCGATAAATGGTGTCGCAGCAGGTTTGCGCAACAGTGGATGAGCGGACGATATAATCGCGCGAGCCGCGCGATTAGTTTCCGGTGCTATTCGGATTGCGCCAAGCCCGCTCAAAAGGGAGGCGCCAGGCATGGGGCGCTATCAGTTGGTGAATGGACTTGGGTCCCCAAGAGCCTTGGGGATAGAGCCGGACAGGCGGCGAAGCCTCGAGTAGCGGCATGGACACCTCCCAAAGCCGCTCAATTCCTTCCGCCGTGGTGAACAATGTCCGGTCGCCCCGCATGGCATCCAGGATGAGGCGCTCGTAAGCTTCCAGCACGTCGCCGGCCATCCCGGTGTCGTGCATCGCGAATTGCAGGCTCAACTTGTCCAGCCGCATCCCGGGGCCCGGCCGCTTGCCGTAGAAGGAAAGCGACATTTTAGAAGAATCCGCCAGGTCAAACGTTAGGTGATCCGGTCCTTGCGCCCCCACGCCTGATCCCGCCGGAAACATGCTCTTGGGAGGTTCGCGGAAGGCTATCGAGATGATCCGCTGTCCCTCGGCCAATCTCTTCCCGGTCCGCAAGAAGAACGGCACACCCGCCCAACGCCAATTATCAATGAGGCATTTCAAGGCAATGAATGTTTCGACATCCGATTCAGGATCGACACCGAACTCGGCACGATAACCATTATACTGTCCCCGCACCACATTCGCCGGATCAATGGGCAACATGCTGCGGAAGACCTTGTTCTTCTCCTCGCTGATCGGCGCCGGTTCCAATGAAGTGGGCGGCTCCATTGCCATGAACGCCAGTATCTGAAAGAGATGGGTGACCACCATGTCGCGGAAGGCGCCCGTCTGTTCGTAGAAACCGGCGCGCTTTCCCAGCCCTATGGCCTCGGGCACGTCGATCTGCACGTGGTCGATGAAATTGCGGTTCCAAATCGGTTCAAACAATCCGTTGGCGAACCGGAATGCAAGGATGTTCTGTGCGGGTTCCTTGCCCAGAAAATGATCTATCCGGAAGATCTGTTCTTCGGCAAAGACTTCGTGCAACCGTATGTTCAGCGACCTCGCGCTCGCTAGGTCCGTACCGAAGGGTTTCTCCATAACGATCCGAGAGCGCGCCACAAGGTCGGCTTCCGCTAGAAGCTGAACCGCGGACAGGGCTGCTCCCGGCGGAACGCTGAGATAATGAAGACGGCGGCTTTGACCACCAAGATCGCGCTCAGCTTGGCACACGATTTCGTTCAGGCGTGCTGCCCCCGCCTTGATGGGCAAGTACTGCAGCTTGCCGGCGAATTCCATCCAGTCTTTGTCGTTCAATGGCCGCGTCGAGAATTCCGCCACCGCCAGCCGGGCAAATTCCCGGAAGCTGCCGTCGTCCATGTCATCAAGCGACAGGCCCACGACACGGAAGCCGGGGATGAATCCGCTGTTGGAAAGATGGAAAAGGCCCGGCAGCAATTTGCGTCTGGACAAATCCCCGGTGGCGCCAATTAAAACAAGCACCTGCGGGTGCCTTGGACCGACGCCCTGCAAGTTTTTCCCCACCGGCCCTCTCACTTAACGACGTCCACGAGATCATAACCACCTGTCGGGCGTCCTCCAAAGCTGGTTTGATTGCATTTATTTCCAACAGTAGTCTTTGTCGCAGGTCGATCCGCTTTCGGCTGGCAAGCCGCACAAGCACGGGGACCGGAGCGTCCGGACGCCGTGTGGGATGACGGGGTGCTAGCGTTTCCAGCCGAACCTCGAAGGTCTGCATTGCGCCAACAGCGGAGGTTCGCAGGCTTAGCTGGGCGGACCGAACCAGCGCGCAAGCGCGCCGCTAAGCCCCGCAGCCGCTGGTCTGGCTTCCGATGCATCCGCCTAGGAACGGCGGCGCCATGTGCCGGTGCCCGGCCACCATTGACTGGTCGCGATCCAGGCATCGTGAGACTGCACCGAGTAGGTGCCGTTATCGGTATACCCGGTACTCGCCTTCAGCGACCAATGCCCCTTGGCTGTGGAGAATGTCCCCGCGTTGGACGCAACGCCGTCCTGGGCTTCGCTATGAAACTTGTAGGTGCCGTTGTCGAGCACTTCCAGCACCCAAAGTCCGCTTGGCAACGCAAGCTCCCAGATGCCGACTATATTGGGGTCTATAGTCGCGGGCTTGACGGCGGGGTTTTCAGGAGCGGTATGGGGAACATGGCATACCCGTATGTCATTCACCATCATGGCGTCGATGCATGCCAACTTGCCGGTTTCAGGCCGAAGAGACGGTACGGCGACCTCATGTACGTGCTTGCACAGATATATCTCGTCAGTGGGACGCACATCGAAGACTATGTCGTCACATTCCTTGGCGGCTTGCGCCGGAACCGGCGCCAGACACGTCCAGAAGATGCCGAGCGCGATCGCGCCCAAACTACCGCTGATAACTGAACCGTTGCGAACGCTTGTCATGTCATCCTCCCTTGAAAACCGGGCCTCGGCCCGCTCATCCCTGGTAGACGGACAGAGAGGATTTTTTCCGGCTGGCAAGCCGTCGGCCCCTCGCAGGGGCTGGACCCCAAGGGTGCAAGGCCAACAGGGCTTTCCCCAAACCCATTGAAAATTCAGCGAAATGCCGGGCAGAGGCTGTGGAGATGCGGGCTAAGTCCAGCTAATCGCGGCCGCCCCCGAGGAAAATGATTTCCCTGTCCGTCTGATTGCGCGAAGGCCAATCGGCCACCATCATAGATACGGGGCTATCCGCCATGGGCAAAGAATCGTCTTTGACTTCGAACATTTTCTGCGCCCTTTGGGCGATGGGCGTGCTTGCTTTCATGCCCAATGACGATGCCCCAAATCGTGCCTTCCTCCTGGCTTATTCTGTCGCCATCGCCGTCATCCTGTTCAACGCCTACCGCGCGGCAGCAGGTGATGAGAAGCAGATCCTGGCAGGCCCGGTGACGGCAGTGCTTGTGCTTGCCGTGTTCAACAGTTTCGGGATGCCGGTGGATCCTCTCCACAGCACTTTGTACCTTCTCTTGGTGGCGGTTGCTCTTGGTACGTCGGTCCTCGCCGTTCTGGCCTCGGGGCGGCCGCGGTTGGTGATTTTCCTGGCTGGAACGGTGGTGGGATGGATCGGCGTCCTGCTGACGATGACCGCGATCAATCATCACTTGCCCGGCTCCGGCCTGTTCATACGGTTCGGCGATATTCCCAAGTTCGATCCGTTTCATCTCGATTATCTCCGTGGACGAACCGACGCGGAGCTTGCGGAGATGCGTCTCCATAACGCCGCCGGCGGGTCCGGCGTGCCAACCTGGAAGGTATTATTGTTCGTGCTGCAGACAGTGGCGGTGGCCGCCTGGGATGCCCTGATCCTGAGCCTCGGTGTCTGGATCGCGGGCCTGGCAACTACGCCGGTGATGAGATTGTTCGCGCGGGAAGGCGCCTGACAAAACATGAGCGACGAAAATTGGATCGTTCCAGACGCACCCGCCTATGTGCTGTGCAATCCGCCGGAGAAAGGTTCGCTCAAGGGTCTGCTTTGGGGGCATGGCGACCCATATTTCGCAGGGCTGCAATCATACGACTACTGGGCGGTGGCAAAGGTCGGGTCCTACCGCGAAATCGAGGAGAAAGGCCGCCGCTGCGTGGAATTCAAGGATCATGAAACTGTCTTCGAAGGGACAAGGGTTGAAGCGATCAAAACCTTGATCAGCCTGGGCGCCGACCCTGCCCGCATCTCCCTCGAAGTGACGGTTAAGGAGGTTGCGGAAAAGTTCAGCTATCACGCAGCCTATGTCCGCACCGGCGATTGTGGGACTTCGATCGTTGCCGACTATGGCATCGCCCGGACGGGGCGTCGCGGGCATGCCACCGCCAGGTGGGACGGGATTGATTTGATCGATATGCTGGGCTGCATCGCCTGGGCCGACCGAGCTGGTTACGCCCAGGCCGGAGATGGCGGCTTGGCAGTTGTCGGTGGCGGAGGAACGGCCATTGCCGGTGACGGTGGCATCGTCGTTGGATTGGAGGGGCTCGACAGATTATTTGCCGGCAAAGGCGGAAAAGCCGTGAGCCACGCCGGCGGCAAGATATGGGTCGGAGACCGCGGTATCGGCATATGCCGGCGCTCGGGCACGGTCTATGGCGGTAATGACAGTATCGTGATCGGTGAGCTCGTGTCCGGCGGCACCGGAAGCCTGCTGGTGGCAAGAAAAAGGACGTCCGGGGGCGAATGGCAGGTGGCTTATGGCGTTGTCGGCAAAGACGGTATTCAGCCCGGCGCAAAATATACTGTCGAAGACAACAGGTTGGTCGAAAGAACCAATGAACAGCTCGAGGAAGAGCTCAATGAAAGAAGAAGAAAATTTCTAGACGCTGTGGCGGCGGCAAAGCAGGCACTGGAAGCCCGCGGCGAACAGCTGGGTTCAGATGCGCCTCAATCGGAGTAGCAGATTCGTGTCTTTGTCCTCCGGAACCTAGGAACGATACCATGAATGACGAGAATTGGATCACGCCCGACCAGCCCGTCTATGTGTTGTGCAAGCCGCCGGAAGATAATGATGTCTTTCACTGGGGCTTGTTATGGGGCTGTGGCAATCCGGGCCGCGCACACCTGCGTTGCGATAACCATTGGGCGGTCGTGAAAGTTGCTTCCTACCGGAAACTGCTTGCGTTCGAGTGCATCGAATTCAAAGACTATGAACTTGTCTTTGAAGGGGACCGGGTGCAATCGGTCGCCCAGCTTGTCTCCCTGGGTGCCGACCCGGCCGCTATTTCCGTCAAAATCGAGGTCCGCGATGACGCATCCCTGGCGCGCACCGGCTTTTATGGCACCTCGATTGTCGCCGGCGACGGTTTCGCCGATGCCGGGGCCTGTGGCTATGCATGCGCCGGAGCCGGCGGCATAGCCCGGGTTGATGAGGCCGGCACCGCGGTAGCCGGTGACAGGGGCCTGGCGATTGTCGAGGGCAAACGTTACGGGACAGCAATAGCCGGAGATCAGGGCATCGCTATCGGAGAGGGAAGATTCAAGCAGTTATCGGTCGGGAACGGAGGCGTCGCCATCGCATCCAGTGGAAAGATATGGCTCGGTGACGAGGGCGTAGGAATCGGGGGGACGGAGATTTTCGGCCGAGAGAATAGCATCGCAATCGGCGAGTTCGTATCCGGCGGTCCGGGTAGCGTGCTGATAGCAAGGAATCTAGTATTCGATCCCGTGTCCGACACGACCGAACGGCAGATGGCTTGCGGCGTTGTCGGCCGCGATGGAATTCAGCCATGGGTGCAATACACCGTGAAGGACGGCGTCCTTGTGCGGCTTGGGGAGGAAACGGATGAATGACGATATCGATCACATAAACGCGGAAATCGACCGGCTTGCCCTAAAAACGACCGATCCCGAGCCGATGCGGCTGTTTGTGGATCACGAGCAGCTGCGCAAGCGCATGCAGATGTAGAAGTTCGGAAGCTACGCCGCCGCTATTCTCGCCGGTATCACCGCTTTTTTTCCTTCTTCGCGAGCGATGGCTATGGCGTCATAGAGGCCAGCGGTATCGGTATTGCCGCCGCCTTCCTGGTCATGATTGTCGGGCGCCGCGCTCTCAATGCCCAGATGCAAGACTGGCTGGGGCGCGCCAGACAGGTCGTCGGCGGATAGCGGTAATCCCGGGACCCACTACGCGAAAATCGGACATGGCCGCCATTTCCGGCACCAAAAACCCATGGAATTTGTCCCGTCTGTCCGTCTCTCCCTTTGAGGAGAGAAAACCATGGACAACCGAGCTTTTCCCCGTTCTGAGAGAAACTCCATCCCGCTGCGGCGGGCCGCCGTTGCCCTGATGACGGCGACCGGTCTGGCGATCCTCTGCCTGGGCGCCGGATTGCTGCTGATTGTCAATCTTGGCCTGGAAGGGGGCTGCGCCTGCGTCATCCCCAGCCCGGAAAGCCAGCTTTGGATGTTGGCAACGATGGCGGGCGGGGTCGGCGGCGTTGCCGTTCCACTGGGATTTTTCACCTGGCGATTTCTGCATCTGATCGGACGCGAGAGCGGCCTGGCCTACCTCGTCGCCGGTACTCTTGAAGCCCTGGCCTGCACCGCGCTCATCGCATATGCGCTCGCGGGCAAGGTTGGCCCTCGTCAGCTGCCCGCATTTCTTGTGTTTGGCGCGCTGGGCGCCTTCATCAGTCTAGCCTTCTGGCGCCTCGCGCTCGGCACCAAAGGAGCCCAGTAAGGTGATGGCGCCCTTTGTCTATGAACAGGCCCGCGCCAACGCGCCGCTCCATGTTCAGCTATACCGCTACGATATGACGAGGGTGCCGGATAATGCCACCTGCCTCCGCGCCACCTGCCGGGTTCTGCGCATCTTCCGCAATCAGGGAGGATCGCTGCACCTCTGCCAGAAGATCGGTTTCACCATACCGATAATCAATCGCGGGGGCTCACCTGTCCTCGACGGCACCATTCGTCTCGATTGGTTCCACCTGTTCCAGGCCCGCTTTTGGGAGGCATTTTTGGAATATTGGGACGGCGGATTTCATCTCGTCCATTCCCAAATCGCGCCGATCCAACGCCCCAGCTGGCACCCCATATGCGGGCCGGAAACCAAGGGGTTTCTTTGTTCCGGAAATTTCCAAAGTAAAATCAGGAGCAAAGTTCAATGACGATAGTCGTAGATATGGATGGCATCCTGGCGGATCTCGACCGCCACTACATCGAAACCATCGGGCATAACCAGCCGCGAGATGCAACCTCCTGCTTCTCCAATTACAGGTTCGGCCGTTGACGGTCTTGTGGAGAATTATAACAGCGATGACATCTTATTAATTCCGCAGTCTGTCGAAAGCTCTGCACCGTTTGCAATCCGGCCAACGAAAACAAACAGGCAGATGCGACAGCTTGCGAACAGTTTGCGACAGGACGATGCCCATATCGTCTCATACCGCCGGTAAAATGCCGGCTGTCGTTCTGCGACAAACCGCCAAGGATCTTGTGATGACCGAATACAGCCCGGAGACGGCGCACCCGTGAGCTGGCTCGTCAAGATCGCATTGGACCGGCCCTATACCTTCATCGTCATGGCCCTGATGATTCTGATTTTCGGGCCGCTGGCGGCAATCAGAACACCCACCGACATCTTCCCCAATATCGGCATCCCGGTGATCGGCGTCGCCTTCACCTACGCCGGCCTGTCGCCATCGGAGATGGCCGGCCGCATCATGGCGCCCTATGAGCGTATTTTGTCCACCACCGTAAACGACGTGGAGCATGTCGAAGGCCAGTCCATGTATGGCCTGGGCATCGCCAAGATCTTCTTTCAGCCCAATGTCGACATCCGCCTGGCCAATGCCCAGGTCACCGCGATTTCCCAGACCGCCATCCGCCAGATGCCGGCCGGCACCCAGCCGCCGCTGGTGATCGTGTACAGCGCCTCCACCGTGCCGGTGCTGCAACTGGCCTTCTCCAGTACCTCGCTGTCGGAGCAACAAGTGCTGGACTATTCGCAGAATTTCGCTCGTCCTCGTCTGACCACCGTGCGCGGCGCAGCTGTCCCTTATTCCTATGGCGGCAAGACGAGGCAGATCCAGATCGACCTGGATCCCCAAGCGATGCAGGCGCGCGGCCTCTCCGCAATTGACGTACAGAATGCCTTCGCCAACCAGAACCAGATCGTGCCCGCCGGTCAGGCCAAGATCGGTCGCTTCCAATACAATATTGCCCTCAACGACGCCGCGGATACGATCGCGACCATGAACGAATTGCCAGTGAAGACCGTCAATGGCGGCACGGTGTTCCTGCATGACGTCGGTCACGTGCGCGATGGCAACGCTCCCCAGCAGAACATTGTTCACGTCAATGGCAACCGCGCGGTCTTGTCCACCGTGCTCAAGAACGGCCAGGCTTCCACCCTCGATGTGGTGCAGGGCATCAAGAACACGCTGCCGCTGCTGAAGGCTCAGCTGCCGGAATCTCTGAAGATCAACATTCTCAGCGATCAATCGCTCTTCGTGAAGGCGGCAATCAACGGCGTGGTGCGTGAAGGCACCCTGGCTGCCGGTCTTACCAGCCTGATGATCCTGTTGTTCCTGGGCAGCTGGCGCTCCACCGTGATCGTCGCCGTCTCGATCCCGCTGTCGGTATTGTGTGCCCTGATCGCTCTGTGGGCGAGTGGAGAAACCCTCAACATCATGACCTTGGGCGGACTGGCGCTGGCGGTGGGAATCCTGGTGGACGATGCCACAGTCACCATCGAAAACATCAATCTGCATCTGGAGCAGGGAGCCAATGTCTATGATGCCATCATGGAAGGTGCGCGCCAGATCGCAACGCCCGCCTTCGTCTCCACCATGTGCATCTGCATCGCGTTCGTGCCCATGTTCACGCTGCAGGGAGTCGCAGGCTTTCTCTTCGTGCCGATGGCGCTGGCGGTGGTCTATGCAATGATAGCATCCTTTGTCCTGTCGCGCACTCTGGTGCCGACCATGGCGCTGTATCTGCTCAAGCCCCACACACTTGCAGGCGATGCGGCTCATGCCCGCGATCCACACATGCTGGCCCGGCTGCAGCGCAAGTTCGAGCGCGGATTCGAGCTCATACGCGAGAACTATCGCAACCTGCTGGCGCTGGCGATGACGCGCCGGCGCATTTTTGTGTTCGGATTCCTGGGTACGGTGGCAGTGTCGCTGCTGCTGTTTCCGCTGCTGGGTGAGGATTTCTTTCCGGCCGTCGACGCTGGCCAGATCACCCTGCACACCCGCGCCCAGTCCGGCACACGCATCGAGGATACCGCCCAGACCATCGCGCAGATCGAGCGCGAAGTGCGCAACGTCATTCCGCCGAATGACGTAGACACCATCGTGGACAATATCGGTCTCAACCAGAGCCCCATAAACCAGCTCTACAGCAATTCCGGAATCGTCGGCCTGCAGGATGGAGATATCTTCATCAGCCTGAAAAATGGCCATCGCCCCACCGCAGGCTATGTCCGCACCCTGCGCGAGATTTTGCCGCGGAAGTTCCCGGAAATGACCTTTTCCTTTCCGCCGCCCGACATCACCAGCCAGATCCTGAATTTTGGCGCACCAGCACCGCTGGACGTGCAAATTAGCGGCGTCAATGCCAAAGCAACCCAGGACTTCGCCCAGCGGCTGCTGCGCAGCATGCGACGGATTTCCGGAATAGCCGATCCCCGCATTCAGCAATCCAACACCTACCCGCAGCTGAATTTTCACGCCGACCGCAGCCGGATGGCGCAAACCGGCCTGACCGAGCGCGACGTCACCAATGCGCTGTCCACCGCCCTTGCCGGCACCTCGACATCCGCTCCCAACTTCTGGCTGAGCCCAAATGGCGTCTCCTATCCCATGGTGGCGCAGACCCCGGAATACCGCACAGACACATTGCCGGCGCTGCAGAACCTGCCGGTGACCCCGGCCGGCGGCGGCGGCCAGCAGGTGCTGGGCGGCCTTGGGACCTTCGACCGGAGCCAGACCGCCGAAGTGGTCAGCCACTACAATATCCTGCCCGAAGTGGACATCTACGCGACCACCCAGGGCCGCGATCTGGGCGCGGTATCCAAGGACCTCCAGAAGCTGATCGACGAGAACAGCAAGTTCTTGTCCCGCGGCATGACAGTGACTCTGCGCGGCCAGGTGGTGACGATGAACACCGCCTTCCTGGGCCTGTTCTACGGCCTCTTGGCGGCCGTGGTGCTGATCTATCTGATGATCGTGGTCAACTTCCAGTCATGGACTGATCCCTTCGTCATTGTGACCGCACTTCCCGCAGCGCTCGCCGGCATCGTCTGGATGTTGTTCGCCACCGGCACCACGCTTTCAGTGCCTGCGTTGACCGGGGCCATCATGTGCATGGGCGTGGCCACCGCCAACTCGATCCTGGTGATCGCTTTCGCACGCGAGCGTCTCAATCATCACGGCGACGCTGTGATGGCTGCGGTCGAAGCCGGCGTCACCCGCTTCCGGCCAGTGCTGATGACCGCGGGCGCCATGGTGATTGGCATGCTGCCCATGGCGCTGGGGATGGGCGAAGGCGGCGAGCAGAACGCACCGCTGGGCCGCGCCGTGATCGGGGGCCTGATCTGCGCCACCTGCGCCACCCTTTTGTTTGTGCCAGTGGTCTTCAGCATCCTGCACGATCGCCATGCGGCCCGCGCCGCCAGGCAGGGTAACCCGCCGTCCCCAAATACCGACAAGGGATCCGAACAAGCCTATGCCTGACAAAAATCCCGATGCAGGGCCGATGACGGCGGCCCATCGCGAGCCCACGCGCGAGGAGATCCTGCACCATACCGCGCCGGCGGGCTTGAAGCGTTGGGGCGTGGCCGCGCTGGTGGTACTGGCGGTCGTGGCAGTCGCCGGCGTCGCCTGGCGGCTGTACCAGAACCGCGACACCCGTAGCTGGACAGACAATCAGGCAATACAAACCGTGCAGGTGATTGCGCCGGCCAAAAGCGCCAATGGTGGCGTGCTGAATCTGCCAGGCCAGCTGCAGCCTTTCACCGATGCGCCGATCTATGCACAGATTACCGGTTATGTGCAGAAGTGGTTCGTCGACATCGGTACACCCGTCAAAAACGGCCAGCTTCTGGCGCAGATCGACCCTCGTACCTATCAGGCGGCGCTGGAACAGGCCAAAGGCGCGCTGGCGCGCGACGCCGCGACCCTGAACAACGCCAAGATCGACCTGGCCCGTTATAAGGCGCTGGCCGCGCAAAATGCGATTTCAAACCAGCAGCTGGCCACGCAACAGGCGAGCGTCGACTCCGACGCCGGCATCGTCCAGACCGATCGCGCCACGGTCCAGCAGGCCGGCATCAATCTGGGCTATACCCGCATCGTCGCGCCGTTTGACGGGATCGTCACCAGCCGCAACATCGATATCGGCAATCTGGTGGTCCCAGGCACGTCGACCGCAACGCCTCTCTTCACGGTCTCGGACCAGAAACACATGCGAATCTATGTCAATGTGCCGCAAAACTATTCTGCCGCAATCCATCCTGGCATGAAGGTCAGCTTCACCGCACCGGACTATCCCGGCAAAAGCTTTGATGCCAGCCTGGTCGCAAGCGCCGGCGCGGTCGCAAGCGCTACCAACACCATGCTGGTGCAGTTCAGCACCGACAACAGCGATGGTGGGCTCAAACCAGGCGGCTACGCCGACGTCAAGCTTCCGCTGCCGACCGACGTCAATGGCGAGCATCTTCCGGCAACCGCGCTGATCTTCCGCGACAACGGCATGCAGGTCGCCGTGGTCACCCCCGACAACAAGATCGTAATGAAGCCCGTCGTCATTCAGCGCGATATGGGTGCGGCCGTGGATGTCGCGGCCGGCGGCCTGAAGCCACACGACCAAATCGTGGACGATCCTCCTGATTCACTGCAGGCCGGCGATACCGTCCTGGTCGCAAAAAATAATACAGCTTCCAAGTTTTTCAGCCCCATTTTGCCAGAGACTGGTTGCCGACGGACTGCAAGGAAGGACAGACCCCCGATCGGAATATCGGCGGCATTTCCAGACAAAGCATCAGCACCAATCAACAGGTTCGCACAGCACTGTTTCCTGGCCCATGTTGGACCACTGTTGCGCGTAACGCGGACCGGAGCACCCAGCGACCTCCCATACAGTATCACAGATCACGAAGCTGGGGGTACGTGACCGCGCTTCAAGGCAAGCTGCCAGCAACGAGAATATGCTGCCGCGGGTTTACCGCGAATACTCATACCACTTGATATAATTGGGCTTGCGTCCGTCCATGCAGGCAAAGTCGGGCCGGCCGTCGCCATTGATGTCCGCAACCACGCAGCTCGACGGTGAGATATCGTTATCAATCAATGTCTTGGCCCACTTCCTGCCCGTCGCATCCGTCGCCTTGTAATAGAACAGGTTGGTGCGGCTGCCATTGCCGGCCGCGACGATCTCGGGCTGGCCGTCGCCATCAAAGTCAGCCAGCGTCAGGGCGTGGCCCCCGAGCAGTCCCTCATCAATCACCTGGCGCTGGTAGCCGCCTCTGCCGTCCGGCGTATAGACTGCGACCATGTTGCCGTGGAAATGCTCGACGGTGACAAAGAATTTCTTGCTGCCGATCATGCCGACCTGGACCTCGCTCGCGCCGGTGCCCGGCCAGGGCGCTGTATCGCCGACCGCTATCTGCTGGCGCGCCCAGCTGCCGGTTTTTTCGAGATGATGCACGAAGACGCCGCTGAACCCGGCGGTCAGCACCTCGTCATGGCCGTCACCGTCCCAGTCCAGCGGCTGTACGGCATGCACCAGCCCAATATTCTCGCGCGTGACCAGACTCTGCTTCCAGCCATTGGGCTGAGCCGGGTCCGGGCGGAACATCCATAGCGCAACCGGTAAATGACCCGGCAGCGCCAGGCCGCCCGTCTCGGTTTCATTCAGGACCGGAGCGACAAACAATTCCTTGCGTCCCTTGCCATCGATATCGCCGAACCGAACCCGGTGGGCGGTGGGAACACGGCCGATCTCCTTCAGGATCCAGCCACCTTTTCCATCCTGGCGCAGGATGCCGATATTGCCCTGGCCTTCAGGCCCATTGACATTGAAGCCATAGGCCAGGGCGATCTCCGGATTGCCATCGCCGTCAAGATCGGCGGCGTCGGCATTGACCATGTGAAAGGCATCCTGGCCGATCATCCCCTGGGCCTGGGATTCCGCTAAGATGGTATGCGGCGTCCAGGTCGGGTTCTGATACCAGACCAGGTCACCCCGCTGGCTGAGGCCGATCAGATCGGTCTTGCCGTCATGGTTGATGTCGGAGGCAATCACCTGATAACCCCCGCTTACGTCGGCGGCGATGATGTGGGCAATGAAGGAGCTGTCGGGCGGGGGTGCCACCGGGGGGACGATTGTTTGCGCCACCGCACCACCGAGCAAGAAAAGCCCCGCGGCAACTGTCAGCGGGAGCCGCATCGCCGGAACCTACTTGCTGAGTACGGTGACCCGACCAACCGAGGTATCGCCCGCGACCAGGTTGTCGTGCCTGTCAAAGACCCAGTAGCTCGCCTCTATGAACTGGCCAGTGCCGATGCCCATGCCGTTGCCCACCGCGCCGATCACCTTGCCGTCGCGCGTCAGCTTGAGGAACTGTCCGTCTTGACCCGACGCCATCCAGGGATTGCCTTGATGATCGAAGTTCAGGGCACAGACTAGGTTCTTCATCGACATGGTGCGTATGAACTTGCCGTCCTTGGTATAGACGATGATGCGATACTGCTCGCGGTCGCCGATCCAGACGTCGCCGTTGTTTGGATCAATGGCAAAGCCATGGGTGGAATCGAATTTGCCCTGCCCCACTTCATTGCCGAACCATTGGCCCACGAACTTACCGTCCTTGGTCAGGTGGATCACCCGCGCCACGCCTTCGACATTGGTGGGATCGGGGCCGTCCACGTCATTGGGGCTTTCATTGGCGTGACCTTCGGCGATGTAGAGATCGCCATTAGGAGCGAAGGCCATCATCACCGGCTGCCACAACAGGCGCTGACCCTTATCCTCGACCCAGTCGCCGCGATGGCCCTTGGTGCCAATGGTCATGAGCAGCTTGCCCTCGGGCGATATCTTCATCACCGTGGACTGGCCGTTATCGGCAATCCAGACATTGTCCTGGGCGTCCACCACCATGCCGTGAGCCTTGTCCTGATGGCCGATCTCGCTTTCCGGCACCTGAATGACCAGCTTGCGGTCGGGGTCGAACTTCATCAGCTGCACCACGCCGGCGGGCGAGCGCTTGAACACCCAGAGATTGCCTTTGCTGTCTAACGCCACGGAGGGCACGCCGCCCGGACCTTTGGGCACCACGTAAGGATAAGAGAACTTGTAGCCCATATTCTGATTCCACAGCACGCGCGCCAGCTTGCTGCGCTCGAATCCGTGCTTGCGGCCGCACACAGGGGAATGGCTGCAGAAATCCGGATTTGCGGTGACTGTGGTACCGGCGCGGATGGCGCGCGGGGGACGCGGGATCACATTCACGGTGCCATCGGGTTCCACGTTGGTGAAACCGCCGGAATCGGGAAAGCTGGGCGCCAGCTTCCAGGCAATGTTGCCGTCCTTGGCTGGCTGCGACTGGATAGCCAAGCGATCGGCTTGCGCCAGGGCCGCGGTCGTCATCGCAGCCAAAGCCAGTGTAGCGAGATACGTCGTCTTCATGAATTTCCCCTTTTGACTAGCGGCTGAAACGGGTGGCGATGGCACCCGGCCGGCCCGGCATCGGCAAGGTCGCACCCGCATCGCGGGTCAGCGAATGGCCGTCGAAACGATAGACTTCGATATTCTTGGCGATGGCGCCTTGCAGTAGGATGGTCTTGCCGTCCTGGCTCCATGTGGCGCCTTGACCCCAGCGGCCGGTCTGGGCCTCGGCCACTTGGGTCAGGTTGGCGCCGTCGACCTTGAAGACTTTCAGCAAGCCCGTTTCGTGATAGCCGGGTGCGGTGGGCCGGGACGATGAGCCATTGACCACAGTCACTTCCATATATTTGCCGTCCGGCGACAACACCAGATGTTCCGGCGTCGGGCCTACCTCAACAGTGTTGATTATCGTGTTTGTCTTCATGTCGACCACGGTGACGGTGCCGATGCGCGGGGTGCGCGTGCGCGCGTCGGCGACGTCGCCAGGCTCGAGCTTGCCCAGAAGGTTGGTGTTATAGAAGTAACGGCCATCGGAGCTGAACTGCCCGCCATAGGGGTTACCACCCGTCATCAGCATGACCCCGGTGTCGAAGAGCTGTCCGTCCTTGATCGCCAGCCGCCACACGCCATTACCGTGCCGCTGGGTAATCATGGCGGTCTTGCTGTCGGGCGAAATGACGGCATCCACTGGTCCCAACTTGGCGTCGAGCTGGATCTTGCCCGCCGGCGTCAGGGCCTTGCCCTTGATGGTGAAGGCCGCGACGGTGCCATCCCACACATTGGCGACCACCGCCAGAGTATCATTCCGGTTAATGGAAACGCCGGAGGGACCTTGGCCCGCCGACAGACTCTGGATCACGCTCGGATGGTCAGGATCGGCCAGGTCCACCACCGACACCTTGTCATCGGGAACGACCTTGTTATCGGCGCCGAATTTCTGCGAGGAAGTCACCAGGGCAAAGCGGCCGCTATGGGCCACTGCCACGCTGGTGGGTTCACCGATCATGCTGTAGGGCACCTCGACCTGGCCGCGCAGCTTGGGGGGATAGGAGCCCAGATCGATCACCGTCAATGTATCCGGCACGACATCGTGGGGCATATCGCCAAGCTGCGGTTGCTTGCCGTCGTTTCCGGAAACCGCCAGCTCGGCCCAGGCCGGCGCCGCAGCCGACAATCCCGCTGCCAGAACGGCCGCGCCCATCTTCAAGCCTCGATACATCATTGTTCTTGCCCTTGCTGACAGCCCCGGAGGAAAGACCCGATCCCGCCTAAGGGGATCCAGCGGGATCGGGCGTTGCGGTCAGTTTGATTTCCGGTTTGCAGCAACATTTCCCGGACTGAATGACCGAACACACAGGATGCGCGACTTCACCCCCGGCGCGCTGTAATAGCCGACCGTGGCATTCGCCCGGTAGAAATAGGCGTCGCCCGGTTTGGCAGGATGACGGCCGGCGACGCCATCCATGCCCTCGCCCGCCACCTGCTCGCCATGGCCGTCCATGATCAAATAGATCTCTTCCATACCGGGATGATGATGCGGGAAGTTGGTGCCTGCGGGATCAATCTCCATCAGGAACAGACTGGTCACGACATACCCGACATTGAAGCGGTTGCGGGTTTGCGGCGCGTCACCCGTCAGCAGCCTGAAATGCGAGCTGTCGGGATGGCCGCCGACATATTCGATCGGCACATTCGCGATATTGTCCTTCAGCGGATGCGGGGGCAGCGGCCCGGACGGGAAGCCCTTGGTGTGAAAGCCCATGATCACCACCTTCATCGGCGCGCCTGTGGGATTGACGAGACCATGCTGCACGGTTGCGGGAAGATAGAGGAAGTCTTCAGTCTTCAGGGCCACCTTTTCCGCGCCGTAACTGGCTTCGCCCCCGCCCTTCAGCACGACATACAGCTGTTCCTCGTCGGGATATTGCACGGGGGCGCAGGAGCCGCGGGCATCAATGTCCACGATGCCATAGCGTGCGACACTGCCCAGCACTGGGGTCTGCTTCTCACCCGCCCCGAACAGCGGGCGGTAGTGGCAGCTTGCGGTAGTGACGTCGGATGGTTTCTCCGGCGCGGTATTGGAGTCTCGGTACAGGAAGGTGGGATCTATCTCCCGCTCAGCGGCACCGGCCGGCACGAGCGCCAGGAGAAGCCCACCCAGCACCGCCGCAGCCCTGATCTGTTCGCTGTTGAACCGCATAGCCTTCTCCCTACCAGCGCGACCGGATGCCCACGCTCATGACCCGGCCCAAGGGATTGGAGCCAAAGGGGTCATAGCCGTTGGAGTTGTTGAAGAAAGGCGGTGCCTCGTTGGCGATGTTGTTGACGTCGATATAGACTTGGCTGTCGCCCAGCAAGCCTTGATGCGAGAAGTCCCAGGAAGCATGCACGTCGACGGTGGTCCAGGAATGAACATAGTCGCCACCGCCGGAAACGTTGCCGTTGGCGTCCAGGACCAGCGGGTTGATCGTGCCGCCGCCCCAGTTCTTGTAGCCGCCGATGTTGTTCACGAAGATATCAGCCGCAAAGTCGTCTTTGGCCCAGCCCGCGCTCATCCGCACTTGGCGGGCGATCGAGGGGAAGGTTGAGTTGATGCCGACCGAGTTGATGATGCTGTACTTCGGGCCGCCGCCATAGGCTTGCATGAAGCGCAGGAACTGGGTCCACGAGCCGCCGATATTGAAGTGACCGATGTCCGTGTCGAACTGATAACTAGCCGAGATGTCCAGACCCGTGACATCGATATCCAGCGCGTTGGTCTGAGCGCGGCGGAAGATGTAATAGGTGGTCTGCGGCAATACGGTGGTGATCGGTACGTCGTTGACCTTTGCAGCGATCTCGGCCGGTGTTGCGCCGTTGGGGTAGACGGTGAACTGATTGTTCAGTGCGCCGTTGTTCAGAATGCAGCCCGGCGCACAGGGCGAAGTGATGCCGCCGCGTAGCAGATTGTTGAACAGCGTGATCGAACCCGTGAACCCCTCAAAAAGATGAGGCGAAATATCTAGGCCAACCGACCAAGTCTCGCCCTTCTGCGGGCTGAGGTTGGGGTTACCCGTATCAACCACAACACCCTGAATTGTGTTGCCGATCGTGCAGTTGCCACCAGAGCAGGCAATGCCCGGGATCTGCGCGATGGTCGGGAAACGAGCAATTGAGACTTGCGTAACCGTGTTAAATAACTGGGCGGTCGAGTTACTGTAAGTTCCGAAAACCGGATCACCGACGGCGCGCATCGACGGCGCCACAAAGGAAGTGGACCAGTTGGCGCGAAGCTTCAATCCATCTACGAACTCGACGTCCGCGGCGAACTTCGGATTGAAGGTACTTCCGAAGTCACTGTAACTATCGTAACGGCCTGAAGCGCTCAAATCCATCTTGTAAATGAAAGTATTCATTTCCGGCGAAATCACCGGAGCCAGCACTTCGAAATAAGCGGACTCAACGTGACGCTTCAGCGGGAAGAAGCGATAGGACGACCCCAGTGTTGCCGGACCCGAATTGAGCGGATTAACCACGTCGGTATTGAGGGTGTAGACTAGTGACTCCCCGCCGAAGGCCAAGCGCAGGTCACCCGCGGGCAACTTAAAGAGCGACCCATCGATCCCGACGCGCGCCTGCTGGAGGTTGCTGACTTGGCTGATCGAACTGCGGGAGTCGGTTAGAGTCTTCAACACCGCTGCGGAGGTGCGGTTACTCGCCGCCGGATTCCATACATCCAGTGCATTCGCGGCGGTGAGCGGAAGCTGCGTCGGAGTGAGTGTGGTGCCTGGGACAACTGCGGTAAGACTACCACTGGTGTTTGTGGTGCCATTGAGCGCTAGTGTGGCGCAGCTTTGACACAGCGCGCCCACCGTGACCTGAGCGGTGCGATCCTGCCCCTCGAGAAACATGGCGTTGACGTGCCAGTTGTCATTGAGGCGGTATTCGGCATTGAGAGTGCCGGTCCAGACTGGAGCAGTGTTGTTTTGGTATCTGCCTGGCCCGAGCAACTCGTTGGCATCCCAGCGAATGGTCTGGGAATTGCCAGCAGCAGTTCCCGCCACCACACCGGGCGGATTGACATAAAAGGGGTTAGCCTGGTTCCCGGTCCGAAACACTGTAGCCTGAATGGTGCCTCGCGCCTGAGGAGTGAACGTCTGCCGGCTTGAATAAATGAAATCGCCGGAGATGGTGATGTCGTCCCCTATATCCTGCTGCGCGCGGAACATCATGTTGTAACGAGTTTCCTTGCCATAGACGCTGCCATATTGCTGGCTGTCGCAGGGCGAATTCGCCGTGGTGTTGGCGATTGGGGACGCCGCGGTGGGTGATGCGTAGATGGTCGAAAGGCCGGCCGGCTGAATGGCGGCCGGTGAGCAGTTGAAAGACAGGAAGTTGGTGCCGCCGTAGGGTGTTTTATTGGGCGCCAGATAGGGTCGGCTGGCATAGTCGTAACGCAACGCACCCGTATGAGAATAACCGAAAGCCGCCAGGACCGAACCGCCCTGCCAGCTTGTGCCTCCCAACAGCCCTGCCGAGAGAGTGCCAAAGTTATCGCCCGTGCCCGCCTGGGCGGTGAGCATCAGGCCCTCGTACCTCTTGCGGGTGATGAAATTCACCACGCCCGCGACCGCGTCGGACCCATAGACCGAGGAGGCGCCCTCCGCCAGCACTTCCACGCGTTCCAGTGCTATCGGCGGCACCATGCTGGGGTCAGGCAGCGCCAGCGAGATATGACCCAGCGGAATACGGTGCCCGTCGATCAAAACAAGAGTTGAGTTTGAGGCGGAAGCGCCCAAGCTGTGAATTGTGGGTGCGTAGTAGGAGTTGCCGGCATTCTGGGTTACGCCAGACATCCCAAGGCCGGTAATGGCGGGAACGTTCTTCAATATCTGCTGCGCGTTCTGTGCGGCGGTCTTTTCGATCTCGCCGCGATCGACGGAGACCAGGTTGCCGCCCACAGGCGCCACGCCCCGGAAACTGGTGCCGGTTACCGTCACCGACTCGACGGAATCCGCAGCAGCGGTGGTGTTCGAGTTCGCCTGTTGTGCATTCGCAGCAGTAATTGTTGCGGCAGCTAAGAGGGCGACAAAAGACGTGCCCAGATTGAGCTTCAGCGAATTTCTCATGATTTCCCCATGCTGGCAGAGGGCCAGTTGCAGCGCCTACCTGCTTCGACCTGGCTTTTTGGCGGCAGGCTTGACTACTGGACGACGGGAGTGAGGGGCATCCACAGCGTTGGGTAAAAAAAAATTGACGGAAGGCTAGAGACGAGCCCTAATTGGTCAGGGGGAAAACAATAATGACAGAAATTCCTCGCAACAGGGAATTCTGGACCGGGGTTCTGAAACGCATCGCAAGGCGGACGGGTGGCGGCGCGGATGCCGAAGACCTGCTGCATTCCGCGTATGTTCGCCTGGAACAATACAGCGCCACCAACACGGTGGCCAATCCGGCGGCTTTCCTGGTGCGCGCCGCCGTCAATATCGGGATCGACGACTACCGTCACGACCGCCGCATCTATGGCGCGTCCCGGGCACCGGTACCGGACCGCGAGGATTTGGCCCCGCGCGCCGATGAGATCGTCGCAGCGAAGGAGTTGCTTTCCCGCGTCGTGTCGGGAATTAATCGCCTGCCCGATCGGACACGCGAGATCTTCCTGATGCATCGTATCGATAAACTGGAATATAGCGAGATTGCGCGGCGGTTGGGCATAAGCGAGAGCGCCATTGAGAAGCAAATGGCCAAGGCCATGATGACGCTGGCCGATTACGCGAAGGCCTGGTGACGTGGCGGACAAATCAGGATCGGATGAAACGGTGAAGCTTCAGGCTGCGCAATGGCTCGCGCGCCAGCGCTCCAACTTGCGCACCGAGGAAGACGCGCGCGGCTTCCGGGCTTGGCTGGCGATGGACCCAGCACACGGCGAAGCTTTCGAGGCTCTGACAACCGTGTGGGACTTGGCGGGCAACTATCAGCGCGACCTGCGAACGACGCAGGTGGCAGCCAACGCCCCCGGCTCCCGTCGCGCCGTGATGGCGGGTCTTTTGGCCGTGCCCATTGCGGCCGGCACAGCCTACCTAACCCGGTCGCGTCCGGCCGAAGCCCACACCTACGTCACCAAGGTTGGCGAGCAGCAGGCCATCGACCTGCCCGACAACAGCCGCGCCTTGCTTGACACCAATTCCCGCATTGACGTGATGTTCGGCCGCGGTGCGCGGGACGTCACGCTGCGCTATGGCCGTGCGAATTTCAGCGTGGTCTCGGACAAGGACCGTCCTTTCGTGGTCAAAGCGGCTGAGGGCCGGATCATTGCCGACGACTCCAACTTCGACGTGCGTTGTGACGGTCAGAATGCCTGCATTACGCTGTTTTCGGGCGAGGCTTCGGTTAAACTCAACAACGCGGTCCGTCGTTTGGCGGCCGGCGAACGCATGACGCTGATTGGCGAGACGGTTGCCACCGTCGACTGGCCAAGACCCGCCGCGGCCGGCGCATGGCATTCGGGCCGCACTGTCTTTGAGGACACAAGATTGTCGGACGCGGTAGCGGAGATGAACCGCTACAGCTCGATTGGGCTCCAGATCTGGGGACGCGAGCTTGGCGACAAGCGCATCAGCGGCATCTATCGCAATGGCGATAGCATCGCCTTCGCGAACACGGTCGCGACGTTGATGGGGGCGAAGGTTCAGGAAACGTCGAGCCACGTCTTCTTGATTGCAAATGATGGCCGGTCGCTGACAAGAAAATGAGCTCACGAGCTCGTCCGCCGCTGCCGCTCCCGCTTGTAGGGCTGCGGGCGCGCGGCGGGGTTTCTTTGTCCCGCCTGGCGTTTCATTTTTTTTCCGCTCTTGTCTTCGCTGGCCTGGTGTGTGCCGCCGCGCCTGCCCGGTCCCAGCACGAGCGCCAGTTCGACATCACCCTGCCGGCTGCGCCTCTATCCGATGCTTTGAAGCTTATCGCGCAGCAGACCGGAGAGGACATCCTGTTTACAGCGGATTCGGTGGCAGGCATCCGCAGCCGCCCCCTCTCCGGTCGGATGTCCGCGCGGGTCGCGGTGCGGATGCTGATCGCGGGCACGCATCTCGAAGTACTGGCCGGCGGAACGCACAGTCTGGTTGTGCGAAACGTGGCGCCAGCCGCTCTACCCGAAGAGGACAACGGGTACGACGCCGCCGAACCTGCGGCCGAGCCGGTGGAGCATATCACCATCACCGGCACCAGCATACGCGATTCCGGGCTAGTCGGCGCGAGGCTGGACGTCATCGACCGCAGCCTGATCCAGGCGACCGCGAGCATCACACCGGCCCAGATGCTGAAGCTGGCGCCCGCGGTCACCGGCTTCGGCGGCTCGGGCGTCGGGCAGTTGCCCGGCACCTCTTATTACGCGCCCACCATCCACAGCCTGGGCGCCAGCGCCAGCAATTCGACTTTGGTTCTGATTGATGGTCACCGCCTGCCGGTGGGTGGCAACCAGCATGTGCTGCCAGATCCCAACATGGTGCCTGCCATCGCGGTGGAGCGCATCGAAATTCTGGCTGATGGCTCATCGTCGGTTTACGGCTCCGATGCTGTAGGCGGTGTGATTAACATCATTACCCGCAAACGCTATGAGGGCTTCGAAGCCGATGTGCAGGCTGGCTTCGGCGCCAACTACGGTACCAAACTCGGTAACCTGCTCTATGGCCACATCTGGTCTTCGGGCTGGGTAACGGGGGCTTACGGGTATTCGCGCGCCGCCAACCCGTCTGTAGACTACCAGAGCCGTCCTTACACGGTTCCCGACAAGACCGCGCTCGCGATCCAGAACGGCCTGCTGCCGCCCGGCACGGCAACCAGCAGCGTCACCAACAGCGCCACCTTTTACTGCGATCCGGCCACCATCCAGATGGATGGCGCAAGTGACATGCACACCAGCGCCACCTCCACCGTAGCCGTGGCCAACAAGCCGCAGAATTCGCCCTGCCCTTTTGGCGCCAACTCGCCCGGCACCTACAATGGCACGGGAGCGGAGACCCGCCATACCGCGCTGGTGAAGTTCGCCCAGAATTTCGGCAGCCACCTGACTGTGTCGGGGGATCTCGACTATTCCTACCGCGACACCTACACCCACGTCTCGGCGCCGACCCTGCAGGCCAAGGCGTTCTCGACGGGCCCGCAGGCCAATCCCTTCTATCAAGCTCCGGCCGGCTATACCGGCAGCACCACCTCCGAGATCATCCGCTGGGACGCAACCCGGCTGTTGGACTACGGCCTGAACGACAACCATTCCCAGGACTGGTACATCATCCTGAATGAAGACTACGAACTCAGCCGCCGGTTAAGGCTGACCGCCAGCCAGATGGTGACCAACGACCAGAGCGTGGTGATCACCAACGCCAATACTCTGGACCTGAGCGCCGCCGCGCTGGCGCTGAACGGCACCACCAATACCGCGGGTGACATCACGGTGCCGACCCATTCCGGTTCCAGCTTCGTCTTCCTCAACCTGCCGTTGACCCCGGCCAATGCGCTGGATGTGTGGAATCCCGCCGCCACCAATCGCACCTCGACTGCGGTACGCGCCGCGATCATCGACAATCCGCAGATCTATAACGGCAACTACCAGCTGCGCGATTTCAACGTCGGCGCCGATGGCGACGTGCTGGAACTGCCCGGCGGCCAGCTGCGCCTAGCGCTTGGCGCCGAATATATGAGCATCGGCCAGCAGTCCGGGATCAACTCGCCAAACGATTATAGCCCCGCCGGCCGGTCGCTGGGCATGACCTATTATTCGCTGGACCGCAGCGTGCTCTCCGTTTTCGCCGAGGCCGATATCCCGCTGGTCGGCCCGGACACGAACATGCCCCTGGCGCGCCAGGCGACGATGAACATCTCCGGTCGGTACGACGATTACAGCGACGTAGGCGCAACGACCAATCCCAAGATCGCGCTAGAATGGGAGGCCGCGGCCGGAGTAAAGCTGCGCGCGAACTGGTCGACGTCTTTCGTCGCGCCGTCACAGCGCAGCGTGGGCGATCCATCGCGCGACGGGCTCAACGTGCTGTCGCGCGTCACGCCGTTCACCCCCAGCGCGGCGGTCTCCACGGCGCTTTTCCCCAATATCGTCGGCGACCCTGGTTGCGTCGCGGGCGCCGTCAGCTGTCAGATCGATTCCAAAACCCCGGGCGTCTATCGCTACACCGGCAATCCCAACATTCGGCCCGAGCAGGGCCGCGCCTGGAATCTGGGGCTAGACTTGACGCCCGCCCTGGTGCCGGGGCTATCGCTGTCGGTCACCTATTTCAACAACCATTTTGAGGGCGGTGTGACATCGCCGCAGATTTCCTCGGTGCTCACCAACGCCTCGCAGAATTACCGACTTATTTTCTGCAATTCGGGCGCGCCTTGCACGCAAGCGCAGATCGCGGCCTTCATCGGCAACGTGCCCATCGTCCAATCCCTGCCCGCAACGGTCTATTACCTGTTCGACCAACGCCAAGCCAATGCGCTGAACCTGGACGTGCGAGGATTGGATATCTCGGGCACCTACACCTACACCAGCGAACAGGCCGGCAGCTTCGGCGCAGGACTGATGGCAACCGACTTCCTGGCCTTCGACGAAAGCCTGGGCGGGGGACCGCAGTTCAGCGTGCTGAACACGTCGGGCTATAACACCACCTTTCCCTCGATCGGCCTGCAGGCGCGGTTGTCTCTGCAGTGGGCTCTGGACGCGTTTTCCACCGCCCTCGTCGCGCGCTATGTCGGCGCCTACCGAAACTGGTCCAGCGGAACCATCAATCCGGTGATCGTCTCCAGAGTCGGCGTACCGGCGGGCGGCGGCGATCCCGTGAAGGCCAACATCACCTTTGACACCCATTTTGCGTATGAGTTGGGCGGACTAGAAACGCGACTGAGTAACAGCCAAGTCTATGTCGATGTCAGCAATATCCTGGGCAGCGACCCGCCCTTTTACAATACGAGCCCCGTTGGCAATACCAACAATGCCAGCAACAGCGCCACCACCGGCTTCGATGCCTATGGTGCCAGCAATCTGGGCCGCGTGATCTCGGTCGGCTTGCGGATGCGATATTAAAGCGGGGATCTCGCACCCGAAAAAATTCATGCCCAGGCCGGCTACATGTACTTCTGCAGCGACAAGAGGTGGATTTGCCGGGTCAAATGGGGCTGAGATAAACCTGACAACAACAGACGCATGACGTCTGCCTCGGCGATACTGCGCACGCCTTACGGCTTTTCGATCAAAATGACCCCGGCGCGGGCTAGCGCGGCAAGCGTTTGCCGCAGATTGGCTTTCGCGGTGTCGCCATCAAGCTCGGCACAAAGTTCAGCGAAGCTAACGGTATGCGTGTCGTTTAGCATTTCGAGCGCGGGCACAAGATCGGGAGGAAGTCCGCCCCACAGCACGCCGTGGGCCTTGAATTCCATGTTAGCGCCGTTGCGCGCGAAGTGCAGATGATGCGCCGCCGCCAGCCGGATGCGATGGGTGTCGCTGAGCGCCTCGATCTGGATATAAGGCATGTCGGGCAGCCGGATATGGGGCAAAGGCCGCAAATCGCCTTCCCATTCATGCCGAAACTGGGCGATAGCGTCATCTGCCAGCGCCTCGGTGAGCAAGGGGCGCAGGGCCTTCAGATAAGCCTTCTGCCCCCGGACATCGTCCAACAACGGAAGATCGGCACGCACGGCCTCATGACGGCACAACCTGCCGATCAGCCACTGAAGCAGGTCCAGACCATGTGGCGGCACCGTCGCCACCGTCAGATGCAGGCTCGGCTCGCCGACCGGAAAAGCCACATGCCACCATCCGCGCGGAATATAAAGTATGTCACCGTCTTCCAGCATGCCGTCCCATACGGGGGAACCTGCAGGCTTCGGCGGCGCCTCGATGTCGTCAGGCAGTGGATTCAGGCGCGTCGGCTGATAGATCTGCCAGCGCTTCCGTCCCGATAGCTGCAGGACCATGATCTCTTGGCTGTCCCAATGCAGATCGAGGCCGTGCTGGCTATGCCAGCCCGCATAGAGATTGACGTAGCTGCCGGCATGAAGCGCGTTCCGAAACGAGGCCGCCAGTTTGCGCACCTTGGGCGCCAGTTCCTCCACACGATCCAGCACGAGTGTTGCCCCACCCGAGAGGCAGGCCGCGAGCTTGCCGGAGTTCAGCTGCGGCGTACCGCCCGCGCCAGGCGACATATAGCGGAAAGGCTCGATAGCGCGACCCTCATGGGTCAGCCGGAGGCGGGGCGGGCTGAGCTGATGTTGCTCCAAAATTCCATTTAGTTCGTCCCAACCCAGGAGATCGGTAAAACGGCCCGCTGGACCCTTTGCTGCCAAGACCGACTTGTTCCAATAGTCCATTAAGAACTGGTCCCGCGTCAGGGGCGCGATGACATCATCAAACTCCAGCATCGCGTTTACTCCGCCTCCGGCAATGCGTTCACGTTCCAAATCATGAGCTTAACTTCCACAGTGCCGGGCGCAATCACCCGCTTTCTCAATCCGTCCTTTCACGCCTCCGCGCCAGCCATAGAGCAAGGTGATGTTGATCCGGCGATTTTCGTATCCTTTTTCAAAATCGGTCATGTCTGTTTCGTGGAAGAGATCGGAATCGAAGATCACTGCGCGGTTGGCGCGCATGAGGCTAACAATGGTGGGTTCGTGAGAGATCATGATCTTTGTTTATCACAAGCCTCCATTGCCGTTAACAAAAAGCACCTGAATGTCTGCACCCATATAAGGCGGCATCCAACTGACTTGTAAAAGAGGTCTTGGACGGATGATCGTTCCGCCAATATATAAACAGCCCTTGACTGCCATCGAGGCGATACCAAGGCGCAAACCCAGGCCGGCCTGCAAGTCCGCTCTGCGCCAACAGCGGACGGTCGTCTTCAAATATTACTGGGCGACGAACCATCGCATCGTAGGCGCCGCCGTCGCCATTGGCCCATGGTTTCCACATCTTCCAGATCAAATTGGAAGCGCATGCGGAGAGGAACTACCAGCCCTGGAACAGGCCGGCGTCGTACCGGTCCCAGTTTGTCGCCTCGGTGCAGTGGCTCTTAAGAAGGCCGTGCCAATTCCGTCACCCGGAAAGGTTCAAGTGTATCGATAGTCTCGGCGCTCTGGTTGTGGAAGTTAAAGCGGAAAAACTTGAGTGTAATTGTGTCAGCCGTAAAGTCCGCAATGATGAAACCGTTTTCTTCGATTGGCTTCAGATTCTCTTCCATTTCCAGATGCCTTGGCGGCGTCGCCCCTATGCCTCGGAACCCGGAGGGCCATAGCGCGTCGCCGGTGCCAAGCGGGCCGGACAGCACCGTTGTGATGGGGTTCTTGCCAAAGTCCAACATCCCACTGCGATGCATTCGACCTTCGGCAATTGCATGAAGGTCACCGCTGACGACCAGCGGTATTTTCCCGGGCATATTAGCAATCGCAGCCATAAGCCTATCATGCTGTTTCAGCCATCCCTCCTGCCAGTACGGCTTAAGCTTGGCCGTCGTCAGCTTGCCATCTTCTCCTAGAACGTCGGGATACCATTCGCCCCATTTGCCTGCGCTCCAACCGGGCGGATTCGAGGGAATATTTACGACGTGGACCACTTCGCTGGCCGCCATGCGTGCCTTCAGCCAGCTTTCCACCGTTCCATCAAGAAAGACGGCGCTTGGACCGCTCAGGGTCTGGGTGCGGCGGATGTCGTACAGCAAGAGCTCCGCCAATCGGCCATAGCGCAGCGTACCAAATGCTTCCGCCACACCAGCGGCACGGTCGGCTGCAGAGGCACCGGGAAGTCCGAGCGGCCGGTTTAGGTCCGGAAGAAATTCCGGATAGTAAAGCTTGCGCGTTGCCCGCGCGAGATTGAGCATGAAGCTGTCCGGTGGGAAGGTAATGATTTCGTCGGTCGCCTCATCATTGTCGAAATAGTCGTGGTCATCCGTCATAAAAAATACGGGCGTGGAACGGCATAACGTACCGTATAGAGGCACGATCTGTGGGCCGGCGGCGCGTCGTAGCGTTGTTTCGTTCGGGCCACCCAACACGGGCTGTGCACGATTGAAAACACCAGCATAAGCGATGGCTTTGGGCGAAGCGCCCAGTGTTTTGGCCAGCCGCGGTGCCCGCAAATCCCAATAGACCTGGTCACCGTTTGCGATGATGGCGTCAGGCTTAAATGCGAGCCCGCGGATCAGCAGGCGGCGGCGCAAGCTTGACGGCAAAAAGCATGTCTGTCCGTCTGGCAGGCCGACGTTCAGCGCGTCATGACCGCCGCCACAGGTGTAGATCAAAAGCCGCAGCCGCGACGGCATGGCGTCGGGTGATGGAAATGTCGAGAGGCGCCATGGTTCGCACAAGGTATGGCCATCCCCGCTTGCCAACGACAAGCGATACGGCGTCCCCGGCTTCAGCCCAGGGACATCGAACTGCCAGTAATCACCACGCGCGGCATTTCTCTGGCCCCGTATGCGAAGGGGCCCAACGTGCAAGTTTGGAGCGGCTTCCAGGGGCTGATCGAAAGAGGCTTTGATGAGGAAGCGGTCATGACTGACAGTTGGCAAGAGGTGCACCAGCCTGCCCTGGTCCCACTTGTCTTCGCGGGTGTTGGCGACGGCGTCCGCCGATGCCGGTCCGCCCACGCCTGAAATGGCGATATGGGAAATCCCCGCCGCACCCACGCCCGCTACAAAACCCCGCCGCGTCGTCATCCCTGCCCTCGGCCCTATACAATTTGGGAGATGCATATTTGGCATGGAAAGGAATGCCACACCCGATTGGGACGCTCAGCGCCTTGGCTTGACCCATTCGGTGATGCGGTCTTGCCCGGTGGCGCCGGTGTACATGTTGCCTTCTTTGTCCCAGGTGATGTAGCCGGTCTCGCTGACCTGGCCATAGCCCCAGCCCCGTCCATTGCCGACCGCGCCAAGCACTTTGCCCCCCCGGTCGAGCTGCAGAAGCTGGCCGTCCTGACCCGTCCCGATCCACAGGCGCCCCTCCGCGTCGAAGGCGACGTTGCAGGTGAGATTTCGCATCTGGATCGTTTTGACGAAACGGCCCTCCGCCGTATAGACGACCAGCCGGTATTCCTCGCGGTCGCCAATCCAGACATCGCCATTCTGCGGATCGACGGCAACGTCATGGGCCTGGGAGAATTTCCCCTGCCCGGTGATGTTACCGTACCATTGGGCGATGAACATGCCGTTTTTGGTGACATGGATGATGCGTGAGGCGCCTGCATGGTTGGTGGGATCGGCAGAACCGACATCGTTGGGACTCTCGTTGCCATGGCCTTCGGCAATATAGGCTGAACCGTCCCTGGCAAAGGCAATGGCGAGTGGCTGCCAGAGATAGCGTTGTCCCTTGGGCTCGTTCCAGTCCCCCGGATGGCCATGCTCGCCTAGCGTGAACAGCAGCTTTCCGTCGGAACTGACCTTCTTCACCGTCGCACCCGTCGCATCGCAGATCCACACATTGCCCTCGGCATCCACGCGGAGCCCATGCGCCTTGTCCTGGTGGGCGCCGAGTTCGGCATCGCCGAGCGCCAGGAGAAGTTTGCGGTCGGGACCGAACTTGAACAATTCCGGCACGCCGGGCGGAACGCGCTGAAGGACCCAGAGATTGCCCTTAGGATCCATGCTGACCGAGGTTGCGCCGCCGCCACCGGGGGGCAATTCATAGGGATAGACGGCCTTGTACCCCATGTTTGGCGGGTCCGATTTCCATTCCACCCGGCTGACCACGCCAACGCCGCCATCCACGCCGTCAGGATTGTTGGCAGGCTTGGCGACGCAAACAACAGAGTGCGCGCAGGGCGGCGTGCGAGAAGTATCGAACCCGCCCTCCTGCCACGGCATGGCAAGCGCGGTTTGGCAGCTCTTGCTCACTTTAGCTTTGTTCGAGGAAAGACAGATACGTAGCGCCTGCTCGGTCTTTCCAGAGCAGAATTTCGGGATATCGCTGGTGCACATGTCGGTATAGTTGTGAACATGGATGTCGGCGGCGTGGTCGGTGAACCAGGCGGGCGAGCCATCGGCGGCCGGTCCGCTCTCAGGCACGTCCCTTGCGAATGCGAATCCGGCCAAGCCGGCGGCGAAGACTGCCGCCGCTGCACTATAGGAAATTCGCATGGCCGGGCCTTTCAATGTTTTGGCGGGGCCATCAGCGTGATACGCGCGACCGTGGTATCGCCGGAATAGACATTGCCCTGTTTGTCCAAGGCCATGAAATCGGTTTCCATGAACTGTCCCGGACCGGTGCCGCGCCCGTTACCGATGGCGCCCAGCACGTTGCCGTTACGGTCGAGCTTGAGCATCTGGCCGTCATTGCCGCTCGCGATCCACGGCACATTATGCGAATCGAAATTTATCGCGCAGACGAGATTGCGCATCGACAGGGTCTTCACGAATTTCCCCGTCGCGGTGTAGATGACGATGCGGTACTGGTCGCGGTCGCCGATCCAGACGTCCCCGTTGGTCGGATCGACCCCGATGCCATGAACGGAGGCGAATTTCCCCGGCCCCCAATTCTCGCCGAACCACTGGCCGATGAATTTCCCGTTCTTGTCGAGGTGAAGCACCCGCGCCAGGCCGATATTGTTGGCGGGATCGTCGGACCCGATATCGTTCGGACTCTCGTCGGCATGGCCCTCGCCGATATAGACATCGCCGTTCGGCGCGAAGGCAACGTCCATCGGTTGCCAGAGCAGCCTTTGTCCTTTTTCCTCTTTCCAGTCGCCGCGACGGCCGCGCATCCCGATGGTGAGCAGGAGTTTGCCCTCGGGACTGATTTTCATGACCGTGGAACCGCTGGCATCGCAGATCCACACATTGTCTTCCTTGTCGACGGCAATGCCGTGGGCTTTATACTGATGACCGATCAAATCCTCGCCGACGGTGCGAACGAGCTTGTGGTCGGGGCCGAACTTGAACAGTTGGGGCTGGCCGGCGGCATTGCGCTGGAAAGCCCACAGATTGCCCTTGGAATCCATCGCCACGCCCGAGACGCCCCCGCCGCCATTGGTCATGTTGAGTGGCAATGGATAGGGGTACGCAAAGGTGTAGCCCATGGTCTGCTTCCACATGACGCGCTCTACCGTCGGCTTAGTCCCGCCCAGATTTGACGCGCAAGCAACAGAGCGAACGCAGGGCGGTATGCTGGGCCCTTCGCGGTTCTGGCCGGTCGGCAACTGCGCGAGCTTTTCTTTGCACTGAGTTGAAATCCGCGCCTTGTTCATTTCCAGACAGGCGCGCCCGCCCGGCTCATGTCCGACGCAATATTTCCCGATTTCCGCGCTGCAAGCTTCCAGCCGGCCGCCCGGTCCACCACCCTGTTCGGAAATATTGGCCGATTGCGATTGGCGCGCGTAAGACCAGCCAAGAGAATCCGCAGCGTTTGCCCCACTGGCCAAAGCGGCGGCCATTACCGCGGCAACGCCGATTATGCGCATGTTCATGTGGTCTCTCCTCAATTTGGTGAACAACTCGTGCGTCATCGGCCCGCTCTGGAATTCGGCACCGAATGGGGGGCGGTCTCGCAGGCATACTGGCAGGCGGATTGGCCCAGCACGGTCGGGCCCAGGGTCTTCACATGCAGAACATTGGCCAGATAGTCCTTGTTGTGCGCGATCGACTGCTCGAACGTGCCGACACCGTCTTCCGGTGCGGGCGCAAGATAGTCCAGAAGAATCCATCCCTTGTATTTCTTGGCGAGCAGAAATGCATGTATCGGTACAAAGTCGACGCCGCCCGTACCCATCGGCTGGAACAGGCTGCCTCCGGTTATCGGATCTCGATTGCTGGTCGGCACCGGGTTGCCCAGGGTTCGGAATCTGGCCGGCACGTCCTTGTAATGAACTTCCGCCATGCGCGGATAATAGTCATGGGTGACCGTCAGTGGATCCATACCGGCCAGGGCCAGGTGTGCCGTATCCAGAACAATCCAGACAAAGCGCGGATCGGTCTGCTTCATCAAACTGCGAATCTCATGTTCCAGTATCACGGTGGCGCCGATATGCGGATGCGGCGCCAGCCGGATCCCGAATGCCGCGGTTCTTTTGCCGATCTCATTCAGCGCATCCGCAATGATCCTGATTTGCTCGTCATTGGGTCCGCCTTCAGGGCGGCCGCCCAGGGTGAACTTGAAATGATTGCACTCAAACGGCTTGATGAACCTGCGTGCGAAATTGACATGGTCGTCGATCATTTTCGGGATCTGGCCCCGCTCAACGAAGGTGGCGGGTGCACCACGGCCAGCCCTGACGAAAAAATTCAAATCACGGGAGCAGCTGACCATCGCGATCCCCGATGCGTCGAACAGCTTTTTCAGTTCCAGTGGCCGGTCGAACCAGGCCGCCCAGTCAGGACCATGGCCTTCCAGCCCCTGTAGGCCCATACGCGCGGCTTCCTTGACGGCCTCCTGGACATTGGTTCCCCAACCGATGCCGCTATAGCCATAGCGGATATCGGCAGGGCCGGAGCGCCGAGCGGCATTGCCTGGCAGGCCGTATAGACCTGCAATACCGATGGTTGCCGCCGACGCCACAAGAAAGCCGCGCCGATCTGCGATCTGCGGTCTGCCTCTCTCATCTTCCGGCATCGACCGTCGCTTCATGACTGTTCCTCCACGCGCTAGCCCTGCCAGGACGTTGCACCCAACCAGAGTCGAGAGGGCTTTGGGCGTTCGTCTCGGTTCAGAAATCCGTCAAAGCCTCACGCGTTATATCCTTGTGCCAGGTTGCTAGCCGGAGAACCGTACTCCGAGACGGAAGGAGCGGCCAAGCTGATCATAGACCTGGGCGCCGCCAAGCTCCGCCGGCGGTGTGTTGAAGGTGTTGTCGACCGCGAAGAACATCTGGATTGTATCGGTCCATCGGTAGGATGCGCGCAGGTCGAGATAGGCGACTGGCGCGATCCAGTTATCGTCGATATCGACACCCTCGACATAGTAAGGGCTTATACGTGCTGAACCCCTGAATCGGCCCTGGGCGGTGAACTCATATGGCCCCTCCGAATAAGTTGCAGAAGCTGTGAAATTAAGCTTCGGCATAGTCAAACCTGCCAGCGGGTTGACATAGCCGGCACCGCCATAGATGCCTGCCGCATCGGTTTTAACGCCGAGGACCGTGATGGTATTTTCGGATGTGTAGTTTCCCACCAGGTGGATGTCGAGCGGGTTGCGCCAAAGATCCATGCGGTAATCCACTTGGAAGTCGACCCCCGCGGTGGTTTCTGCCGAGGCATTGAGCGGGCTGACGAATTCCAGGTTGAAACATCCCTCGCAGTCGGCGTTGAAGGTGCCTACGCTGGCAAAGAAGCCGGACGCTGGCACGCCGTTGCCGTCGACCTCCGCCTGTACCGGGACGTTGGTATTTCCCGAAAAACCCTTGGCGAAGAAGACCACCGAGCAATAGGCCTTGTTGCCCATTGCGCACTGGTTGAGAATCTCGGTCTGCGAATTTGCGTAGATCGCCTTTTTGATGCTGATCGAATACCAGTCGACCGAGAGGCTGAGATTTTCGATCCAGTGCGGCGTGAGCACGATGCCGACCGTTGTCGTGTTCGCCTGTTCCGGCACCAGGGATGCATTGCCGGAATTGGCGACATGCGCCGTGTAAAGCGGACCGTTTGGCGGGGGGTAGTTGTACCGGCTCACGCCGAAGGTGGGCTTGGAGAACAGCTCGGAGACGTCCGGCGCCCGGATGTCCGCCGAGAGCGTCCCGCGCAACCTTATGTCGCTTGTTAAATCGCTGGTCAGGCCAACCTTCCAGGTTTGCACCATGCCGCTGGTCGAATAATCGGTGATGCGGCCGGCAGCGTTGAGGTCCAGCGATTCCACGAAATTGTTCTTGAGCAGCGGAACGGCGAGCTCCACGAAGCCCTCGTTTACATAATAATGGCCTTCCCAGGAGGAAAAGTTGCCCGATGGATAGGTGCCGCTGGAACCGAGCCCGAGCGCATCGCGCCGGTTGGTTTGCTGTTCCAGCCGGTACTCGTAACCGGTGGCGACCGCGATATTGCCGGCCGGCAATCCCCAGGGCAGCTCACCATTCGTCGAGACGGAGAAGACCGATTGGCCCATGTACCAGAAGCCCCGGTCCTCATAATCGCGGTTGACGCGGCCCGGCGCGATGTAGTTGAGCGCCGCTTCCGGGGCAACGCCCGTTCCGAACAGATTGAGCGGCTGGCAGCCAGGCGTGAGACCACCAGGCACAACAGTGGTGATGCCGGTCGCCGGATCCGTCGTCGTGCCCCAGGATGTCGAGGTCAGCGAAGACCGGCAGGCGATCTCGCCGACCTGCGGTATGTGCGTGTTCGCCGCGGTGAGGGCGTTTCTCACCGCGGTCGCCGTCGCTGCGTTGCCACCACCGAGGGAGTTCGCGCCCGTGGCGGCCACGACGATGGCGTCGGTCGCGTTGGAATAGTTTTGGGCTATGACGGCATAGGGCAGGCGCTCCACCTGGCGCACAACGCTGTTCTGGCCATAGGCCTTCCAGCTCCAGTCCTGATCGAACAGTTTGTAGGCTCCGTCGAGCGTGAAGACGCCGCGGGTGAGCTGACGCGAGACCCTGACAAGCGACAGGCCGATCGCGTCGTGGGCGCCGGAAAGCGTGGGATGGTAGGGGTCGATGTTTCCGGCGGCGCTGGTGCCCAGGGTGAAGTTGGCGATGCCGTTGGTGGTCATGATCGTTCTGACCGATGCCGGAATAAACGCATTGTCGTTGCGGATGGTGACGTTGCCCGCTCGCCCGGAAGAGGTGCTGGAAGCGTCGTTCTCGCCGTAATTGAGCTGGATTGAGGCCGTGATGTTGTCGGTGAGCCGGTAGCTGTCGTAGTTGAACAGTGAAAAATTGTGATACGGCACCGCCAGAAAACTGAAACTGGTATTGGTGAAGGGGGTGGCGTCGCAATTGACACAGGAACTGCCGTTGAGATTGCCGAAGTTGAACGGCGCCGGCTGCCCTTGGGGGCCGACGAACTGGGTGCCGCGTAAAATATTGGCGCTGCCCGCAACCGTGCCGGCGGGATTGGAGACGATCAGGCCGCCATTAGTGGTCGCAGCGCTGCCGGAACGGGCCCCGGCGTTATAGACATGGACAAAGGAGGGCCCAGTGGTGAGGCCCATGGTGGCACGCGGAACGATTTGGGACCGGGACCAATACCAGCCACGATCAATGTTCAGCACGGAGTCCGGGCTCCAGACCGCGGAACCGGCCAGCTCGATATGACCGCGGCCGCCGAGAACTTCGGTACCCACCATTAGCTCGACCTTCGCCTGGCGGTGATCGTCCTTTTGGGTATCGGACAGATTGAAGCTGCCCTTGATGCCGGAAAAGCGCTTGTCGATAACCAGGTTGACGACGCCGGCCACGGCGTCGGAACCCCAAGCGGCCGAGGCGCCGCCTGTCACCACATCGACGCGCTGGACCACCACCTGGGGAAGGGTGCTGAGATCGACGCCGCCGATCGCAAACGGGGGTGTGCCAGCATTCGGGTTGGACATGGTGACGCGCTGGCCGTCGAACAGGACGAGTGTCCGGATGTTGCCGAGATTGCGCAGCTCGATAGTGGAAAGATCCGCGTTGCCCTGAGAACCCTGGCCGGAGTTGCTCCCGGTATCCGGCGACCAGGACTGGCCGACCGAGGGAAGCTGACGAATCTGGGTACCAAGATCGAAGTGCGCATCCCGGGCGATTGTGTCTGCGCTGATGACCGTGACGGGCGTGGGTGCCTGATAGCCCGCAACGGAAATGCGCGAGGCGGTGACTTCCACCTGCTCGACTTGCTGGCCCTGGGCCTGGGCAGGGGCTGCGCAGGATAACGCCGCGGCGACCATCGCCATCGTCGAACCGCTCAGCTTCAGTGTCTGAACATGATTTCGCATTTAAGCCCCCGCTTTGCTTTGTTGTGTTTATGAATCAGTGATGCGCTGTAACTCCCCCGGTGCTGGCGCACCCTGATAAATTGTCATGAGTTTTGCGATCATAGACGCGCGCCGCCAACGGCTTTGCGAGGGTCTGATCACATCTGCGAATGGGATTCCTGAAGACCGACGCGATGTGCTGTCGCACCGACAGCTTGAAGAAAGTGTCGATTCACCCTGGGCGGCGCGGGGTTCGCGAAGTTGCAAGCAATCCCCTTTTATTATCTTTATTATTTTTAATGTGAGCGAAAGCGCTTCGCAAAGCAAACCAAGGATGACTTATGCCTCTCACGCAATGAGGGACAGCGCGATATCGTATGGTCTGAACGCGCGCGCTTTCCCCTTTCAACGACGACAATGGGAAGCTGGGCGTGCCGCAGTGCAACACCATCCTTCTAGCGTAGAGCCATCGGACACTTTGCGCTGTTCGCGGGTGCAATGGAGGCATTTGGAAGGCGTGATCCGAGTTGTGCAGATGACATCGGTCACATCTGCCGCAACGCCTTATGTGGCGCTGGCCGCGCCGCCGGACTTACTCCAGCTCGAAATTGTGCAGGATGGGCGGACGCGGATTGATGGGTATCCGTGTCGAGACCGGAGAATTGGGACTGTTCGTGGCGCGATGCCAACGCCCCTTCGCCGCGATCACGATATCGCCCTGGTCTGCTTCGAAGTAAGGGAAACCCTCAATCTTGTAGCCAAGCTTGCCTTCCATGATGAACCAGAATTCGGTGGCATTAACGTGGAAGTGCCCCTTGTTGCTGTCGGGGGGGACCGGAACGCCCTTGCCGCGAACAATATTTACGACGAAATGGTCATCGCGGATGAAATTGCCGCCCGGCGGCTTGCCATCAGCTACACTCTTTAGGAAGTCGAAGTAGATGGGATTGGTCTCGCGATCGACCCAAGGGCCAGGCGTGCCTCTCACCTTGATATACACGCGCCCTGGAAAAGTGCTGGGCGATGTTGATGCGGGGTATAATGGCGGGGCGCCAGCTTGCCGAACCTCAAACCGCAGAGAATTCTCGTCGCTGATCGTCTCCAAGGTGTAGATATGGCGAGCGGGTATATTGACCATGAAGCCTTTGGTCGCCGTGAAAGGCTCAACGCCATCGATCGCGACCCGGATCGCGCCGGATTGCACCATAAAAACCAAGCGATCATCGGCGTAGAATTGCGGTTTCGTCTTTTGCCCGGCGCGCATCGAAATATAATCGGCGTCTTGATCCTGGTTGCGCACGATGGGCTGCACCCAGTCACGTTGTCCCTGATGCGTGGCCAAAATCTCGCGCAGCTTCCAGTGCACTCTATTCGGCGACACATACGGGGCTGCAACAGTTGGCTTTGGCGCCCAGTAGTCCGCCGGCATGCGCGGCAATGCTGTCGGTTGGCCAGGTGCCTGGGCGAGCACATTCGCGGGTATCACAAATGCAGCCGCGACGGCCGCGAGACAGAAGATCAGCCTCATCTTTTTTCCTCCCGGTGGCCGCCCCGTTTTGGACCATGCAAGGCAAACTTAGGGCAATTCCGCTAATTTCGGTACGCAGGTCTAGACACATACCGGTCGTGAGTTCGGTAATGAGCGGTAGGGGCAAGTCTGTGGCGGAACAGCAGGCCTTTTCCTTTACCGCCCCAACGTCAAATCAAAACTGATGGAGATGCGATCTTCGTCACTTCTGCTGGGCAGCACGAAGTGTTCTAGGTAGGACGGAAACAAGATAGTCAGCCCGACCAAGGGCGTAAAGGACGCGTGGTCGCAATCATCCTTGAACAGCCGATAAGGCGCCCCGAGTGCGCCGGGACGGGGATCTCGAAAAACAATGTCCCCGGACTCCTGAGGGGCGCTAAGATAATAGACTCCCGACAAATTATAATTGTTGGTGTGGGAATGGATCAGGTTTTGATCGTGCTTTTTGTTGATGGAGGCCCACATCTGGCGAAGCTTCGCGACATTGCCCGCGAACACTTGCGCACAAATGGTACCGATATGGTCGCATAGAGGTTTGAACACGTGATTTTCGTGCAGGCACACATCGCTTTGCCAACCGCCGTAATTGGATTTCTTGATGTTGTTTGGAATAGTGGTCAGCCTGTAAATTTCTTTTTTCATTTCTTCGAGATGTTCCACAAACATGGATTGCATCACGGCGGTGGGCCACAGTAGAAGAAATTTGATATTGTCCTGTTCCATGAACCGATCCTGCGTGAATTTCGCCTTCGAAGACGGCTAGCCCCAGTGCGCTCCCCTCTGATTGTTGGCTAAGGTACCCGATTTCCATCAGTCACTGAGGCCTTGACGTTATCGAAGGGTATTTCCTGTCAGCACCAAAGTGCAAGCGAAGGGGTGGCGAAATGCGGCCTGAGCCCTACCACCCTTACCCAACGACGACCAGAGCCTCGCTTGCAAAGCACCCTCGTCCGGTTGGTGACCAGAATCCGCTCTCTGGGGTTTACGCCCGATTTGGCCGAGAAGATGGGGGGCAGCTACTTTCAAGCTACCGTCACACGACGGTTGGTCAGCCACCAATTAGCACTCTGGGTTCACCTCAATAAAATTCACTACTTAGACCCTTCGAGCTACTGAATAGATACCGGCAGATCACCGGCGAAGATCACAAGCTTCAAGTACTCTGGCAGCATAGCGGAGGCTTACCGCTGCTCTCAGCGATGTAAATCTGCCAAGGTCGTCCTTCCACCGCTTAAGAAGAGCTGGCTTTGTGTCCTCTATAAAACTCGGCGAAGCAAGGGCCACCGTAAGTGTCCGGGAAAATTCAGAGAGACGGCGATAGAAGTCTGACCTAACTTCCTCGTCCGCTAATAGACGAGCGTACGCCTCAGCGTCAAAAGAGTTCGAAACTGACTTAAAAATATCCAGTAGAGCTGCGTGAGCGCCTGGGACTTTATTTGCCTCATCCCGAATGGAAACCAGACTACGGGCAATATCTTCTTCGCTAAATCCCTGAAGTGCGTCGTAACTGGCGAGTGCCTCTCCCAGATTTTTTAAAATGCCGGTATAATCGATGATAAAGCCAAATGGCTTTTCCGGCGCTCCCTCTTCGTCGAAGACACGGTTGACGCGGGCAATTGCATGCGTATTATCAGGCCGGTCATGCCGTCATCGCACTACAGCAATCTCTCGAAGTTATCGGGATTTATATCGAAGATCGCTCCTCGAGCTGGATAGACGTTCGCTATCCCATCGTAACTCAATCCCGCCTGAGTAGATCCGCAAGGGCTCGTTCGGATGCCGTGTCGATCATCTGTGCCCATCTGGGAGGCCCGGCCGCCCAACTCCGATACAGCTTCGGCAGCCCGCCCGATCCATTGCCGGATTTCGATCTCGCATCCCCCTACATGATCGAAAGCGAGGCGGTATGGCACGCAATCTCTCTCGCTGGAAAGGTTTCCCAAGATGGCCCCTTGTTGATTCATATATTGTGGCGACGGGTAAACTACCGCATCCACAGAACCGAGACGTGGTCCGCCATCGATGCTGTTGCCAGAGGGTTGATGACCAATGGAGAACTCGCCGGATGCGAGGTTCAGGACATTGTTCGGCGCGCTTTAAATTGCAGGCTTGGACGCTCAGACTAACCGTTGTTCAAGTAATTGAGGTCCCGCAGCTTATTTCTGACCGTTGCGTCGGTCCAGTTGAAGGCTTCGTTAGAAGCAATGCGGCACACCCTTCCGTCAGGCTTAGTGATGAAACGCTAGACGCTCTTCACCGTGAATGCGGTATGGTCTTCTGGTGATCAGAAGCGAACCTTGCCGTCAGCGCCGCAAGGCCAGTCCGCCTCGCTTAAGGAAGTCAAAAATCGAAAAGAAAGTTGAAATGCCCTTCGATCGAACCGCGAAGCGGGTCGCTATCGCGGTAGATTACCGCGACGTTTGCGTAGCTAGTGCCGCTTGCGGTCGACGAGGATACGGAACTCCGTAATTTCGTGGAAAGGCTTAGCCGGTGTAATGACGGGACTGATAAAGGACGGTATGTTCGGCGCATTGGGGGCGTGTTCCGCCTCTAGCGCGACCGCGCTATGTTGCACATACCCTTTTGCCGCTGCCGCTCCCCTAGCGTCGGCGTTGGACGAATAGAGTTGCAGGCCAGGCTGCGTCGTCCAGACTTCCAGCACGCGCCCCGACGTCAAATCTTCCAGCCGCGCAGCCGGGCGCAAGGTGCCTGGTTTGCCATTGATCACGAAATTAACGTCATAGCCGCGAGACCTCTGTAGCAGCGCGTCGGGCACGTCGATCTGCCGGCCGATGGCAGTCGGCTTCCGATAGTCGAAAGGCGTTCCTGCAACCGGGCGCAATTCCCCGCCCGGCCGACCATGTTCGTCGCCTGGCGTGATCGCGTCGGCATTCAGGGTCAACAACTGGTCCAGCACCGTGCCGGCGCCCGCCATGTTGAAATAGGAATGATTGGTAAGATTGATGACGGTATCCTTGTCCGTACTGGCGCGATAATCCAGTCGCAAGATGCTGTCGCTGGTTAGTGTATATGTCACGGTCACGCGCACGTTGCCCGGAAAGCCCATGCTACCATCAGGATCAACCAGCTCCAGGACCAACTGCGGCTCGGCCCCGTCACGCATCTCTGCCGTCCAAACCCTTTCGTTGTAGGGCTTGCCGTCGTGGGTGACATGGTATGTCATGCCGTCGAGCTGGTAGCTGTCGTTCTTGAGATTGGAATAGCGGCCGATAACTGCGCCGCGACGCGCATCTCCGTCATAGTCCGCCAGCCGATCAAAGCCTTGGACCACGTCCGCAATCTTGCCGTCGCGATCCGGCGCCATAATCGAGACAATGATGCCGCCGTAATTCGCGATGCGCGCGGTGATGCCGCTTTTGTTAGTTAAAGTGTATAGGCGGATTTCCTGTCCATTATGGATGCCCCATGGACTGGCGGTGATGCCCGCTTGCGCCGGCAAGGCCAAAAAGACAAACACCGTGGCGACGTACAACCCTTTCACGGTCTCTCCTTACGTCAGCCGGTGGTCGCGGGACGGTGGGCCGAATCAAACCCAAACAGCGTTTCGGGATTCTCGACCAGAATGCGGTGCAACACCGGTTGCGAATCCGCTGCCACCGCCAGGGAGTTGAGGATTTCGACAATGTTGGGGGTGGGATTTTCCCCCGGCATCGGCCAGTTTGAGCCCCACAACACACGCTGGGGGTTGGCGCGAATATAGGTTTTCGCCACTGCGACGGTGTCGCTGTATGAGGGCGCGCCCGCCTTGGACCCCATGTTCAGGCCGGAGACCTTGATCCAGCCCTTTCCCGTGTCTAACAGCTTGCGCACCGTCTTGTACTGAGGCTGGTCGATAGTCGTTGCGTGCCCCATATGATCGATCACCACAGGCGTCGGCAAACCCAGAATGATACTCTCCAGCTCCGCCAGCAATTCTCCGGGCATGTGGAACTGAACATGCCAGCCCAGCGACGCGATCCGCTTGACGATGGGCTCGATCTCGTCGCGCTTGAAGAAGCCGCTGCCATTGGCGCCGAACTGGATACGCACCCCTTTGACGCCGACTGCATCAAGATCCTTGAGCAGGCTGTCGCCGGCATCGGCTCGGATGACGGCGATGGACCGGGTATTCTCGCCCATCCGCCCCTGGAAATAAAACAGCGGATCGTTGTCGAAGCCGTAGGCGGATGGCAGCACGATCACATCGCGCGAAGTCCCCATCCTCTTCTGAAATGCCCGATAGCCATCGACCGTTGCGGGATCCTGCTTGCGGGCCGTGGGAAGGTACGGAAAGCGCGGATCATAGATATGGTGATGGGCATCGCAGGCCCCGGGCGGCATCCGGAATGAAAGGCCTTGCGCCCACGCCGCCGTCGCGGCGAAGGAAAGAGTGCCCGAGGTAAAAGCCCGTCGTGTCCAGCATCCGTATGTCACTTCTGCCTCCATTCCTAACCTGGTGGATCAACCTTCCCAGCCTTCGCCAAAGGGAAACCTCGCATTCCAGAAACCGGTCAGCCGCGGATCGGCGTCGACGCGGCGAACGATCTCGGCCATCTTCGGCGCTTCGCGATAGAACCGGCTTCGGCGCGGCGACCAACGCGACACGGTCGCGACATATAGATCAAGAACCGTCAGTTCGTCATCCAGCAGGAAGGTACCGGGCTTGATCTGGCCCTCCATGTGCCGCCAGCAATCGGCACGGCGATCCGCGATCCGCTCCTGGATGATGGGCGCTTGCACCGCGTCCGCGACCAGGCGCATGGGGTCAGCCCGCACCCAGGCCAGGCTGTAGATCGCAGTGGAGACATAGGTCATCCAGCGCAGGAAAGCCGCGCGCCCGGGATCGTCCAGGCCTGGCGCCAGCTTCGCCTGTGGATGGCGGTCGGCCAGATAGATCAGGATGGCGGCGCTTTCGGTCATCAACTCGCCGTTCGGCAGGGTCAATACCGGCACTTGGTGCAGGGGGTTGATGGCATTGGCGGCGGGATTGCATGCAACCGGGCGCATGACATCGTCGCCGACCACGCTATAAGGCGCCCCGATCAGGGTCAGCGCGGCCTCGACCGGCACGGAGCCGGAACCCGGCGCGCCATAGACGATATAAGGACTGGTCATCGATCTTGCTCCAGCCCTATCGCGGAAATCGCCAGACGCGTTCGACCGTCCGGGACATGATCCAGCTTTTGTCTTCGGCGTTCAGGAACGGCATGTCGTCGCGCACGACCCGCACGGTATCTTCATAGCTCGTCCATTGCTTGCAGACCGGCCAGTCCGTGCCCCACATCAGCCGTTGCGGTCCGAAGGCATCATAACAGCGGCGCGCATATTCCTGCGCATCCAGCCATGGATAGGGCTGGCGGGAAATCGACCACAGATGCGATATCTTGACGAACACCCGAGGGTAGCGGGCCAGTGCCAGCAGCTTTTCCAGCTGATCGGGCTGGTCGATAGGGCAGTCGGCCATATGGTCGACCACCACATCCAAATCCGGGCATTGATTGATCAACGGCACCATATCCGGCATGCGGGTGATCGGCGCATAGATCTGCATCGGCACCTTGAGCGATTGCGCGCGCTGCCACAGCCTGGGCATCCGCTCATGCCGGATCCAGTCGCCGCTGGCATCGGCCGTGGGGCTGATGCGCACGCCGTGGAAGCCTTGCGCGGTGAGCTCGGACAGATGATCCGGCGCGGCATCATCGGTGGGATTGACGCGGGCAACGCCCATGAAAAACGGCGCGTGTTTCTTCATGGCGTCCAGGGCATAGCGATTGTCCCAGCGGTAGCCGATGAACTGCACCAGCACCGTCCGCTCCACGCCATTGGCCTTCATCAGGTCCAGAAGCATGTTGGGCGTGGCATCGGCCTTGGGCGGCTCGGTGGTCTCGCGAGCCCAGGGATAGGCGGGATTGTTGGCCCAGACATGAACGTGCGGATCGACAATACGGTATTTGGGCGCGGCTGGCGCGGAACTCATCAGAACAGACTCCGGGGAAGATTATCACGGTCGGGGCAGCACTATCGGCATCGTCACGCGCGCATGGGGCCCGTGCCTTCGACGTTCGACGAAACAGGTTGGAGCAGGAAGGCCAGCAGACCGCCCAGCAGCAGCGCACCGGCAAGCACACAGAAAGCAAGGCCGAAGCCGCCGGTCTGCTTCTGCAGATAGCCGACCGCCAAGGGGCCAAAATATCCGCCAAGACTGCCGACCGCATTGACCAGGCCAATGGCAGGCCCCGCAACTTCTTTTGGCAGCCTTTCGGACGGGATCGCCCAGAAGGGACCCAACGGCCCAAAAAGCCCGACACCAGCCAGGCATAGGAAGCCATAGGACAGCAGCGGTGCGACGGAGCTCGCTGCGACCGCGGCAAGCAGGAAGAGACCGCCGGCCAGCAAAGGGATGGCGGCATGGACGCGGCGCTCCCGCACCTTGTCGGAATGCAGCGAGTTCAACACCATGGCAACGGCGCCGACTATGAAAGGAACGATGTAGAGGGTGGAGACGACCAGATTGCTGCTGTGCGCCCGTTGCGCCAGGACAGTCGGCAGCCAGAACACCATGCCGATGGTTCCGAAGATGAAGCAGAAATAGAAGCCCACCATGACCAGGACTTGCGGCTGCAGCAGGGTGCCAAGACTGGACCGCCGGCGCGCCGTCTCGGTCGCCTGGTGCTCGGCGGCCAACGTGTGCTCGAGATAATCGCGCTCGGCCGGCGATATCCAGCTTGCCTTGCGCGGGCTGTCGGAGATGAACATGACCCAAAGCACCAGCCAGACGAACGGCACCAGCCCGCTCGCCACCAGCATCACGCGCCAGTTCCACTGGTCGAGCAGCCAGCCGGACAGCGGCGAGGAAAACACCACCGCCATGGGCAGGCACAGATTCCAGAAACCATTTGCGCGTGCGCGCTCGCTGCGCGGAAACCAGTTGGAGAGCAATACCAGGGTCGCGGGATAAACGCTGCCTTCCGCCAAACCCAGAAGGAAACGCATCAGCGCAAGTTCCTGCCAGTTGCGCGCCAGGCCGCAGCCGACCGCGCACAGACCCCAGGTCGCCAGCATGACAGCGATCAGCCATTTGGCGCTCCAGCGCTGGGCGAGATAGCCGCCGGGAATCTGCAGCAGCAGATAGCCCCAGAAGAATATCCCCGCCAACTGGCCGGCTTCACTGCCGCTCAGATGAAGATCGCGGCTGATCGCCGGCAGGGCCAGCGAGATGTTCGTCCGATTGATGAAGGAGATGGTGTACATCAGCAGCGCAATCGGAATGATGCGCAGCCAACGCTCCCTGGGAATCGGTTCAGCGCTCACGGTGCCACTTTCGCGCTGGTGTCAGTTGTCAAAACGCACCCCGAAGCGATAGGTCCGCCCAAGCACGTCGTAAACCGCACTGTTGCCGAACTCCGGGCGCGGCACATTGGTGGCGTTATCCATCGCACCGAAGAACTTGATGTTGGAACTCCACTGGTAGGACAGGCGCAGATCCAGATAGCCGACCGGATTGATGTCGTTGCCGCCCACCAGGTAGCCGGGGATGACGCCCTGGGTCAGCACGCCGGTGGAAGAGAGAGAGGCCCGGACCACATTGGACGGCAGGTTTTGAGGACCATTGGTCAGAACGGCGGCACCGTAGAACCGTCCCTGGATGGTCCCCGACCAGGGACCTTCGGCATAGGTTGCCGACAGGATGCCGCGCGCTTTCGGCAGATTGGTGGAGGCGTAGCTCAGCGGTGACGGTCCCATCGCGCCGGCACTGTCGTAGACGATGCCGATTGCATCCTGGGTGTATTCGTCGGTGTAGTTGCCGCGCAATTCCCACTGTAAGTTTCCTGCGAACAGGTCCATCACATAGTTGGCCGAGACGTCGAGGCCGGAGGTCTTGATGCTGGCGGCATTGGCCGGTGTTGCCTGAACCGAAGTCGGCACCGTACCCGCCGGCGCTGTGAGGGGATTGGGATTGAGGAGCGAGCAGTACACTGTCTGCCCTTGTAGGCAGCGATTGACTTCTGTCTGCGCTGCGGTGGTGTAGATGCCGCCATGAATATTGATCGAATACCAGTCCAGCGAGATCGACAGCCCCGGTATGAACTGCGGCGTCAGGACGACGCCGAAAGTCGTGGTCACCGTCTTTTCCGGCGTCAACGCGGGGTTGCCGCCGGTGATGTTCTGGATCTGGTAGGTCGGTCCATTCAGCGGATACTGGATCGACCCGACGCCGACGATCTGCGGCGAATATAGTTCCGACACCATGGGCGCGCGGATATCGAGCGACCAGGCGCCGCGGACTTTGATGTTGTCGTCGATCTGGCTTGTAGCCCCCAGCTTCCAGGTCTGGACCAAGCCGCTGCTGGAATAGTTGGTGATGCGGCCGGCGACATTGGCACTGATATCTTGGACGATAGAGTTCTTCAAAATGGGAATGTCGGCTTCGAGAAAGCCCTCTTCCACGGAATATTGGCCGGAATAGGCGCTGAAATTGCCGGCCGGGTACGGCGCGGTCTTGTCGATGTCGGGGACCAGGAATTGCCCACCCTGCTCGTGGCGATATTCCCCGCCGAATGCCACCGCGATATTGCCGGCCGGCAGGCCCCAGGGCAGCTTGCCCTGCATGGAGGCGGACAAGACATCCTGGTTCAGGATGATCAGTTCGCGATTGAGGATGCCCGAGGCGGGATTCTGGCCGGGATTGACGTAAGTAATCGCCGCCTGCGACGCCACGCCGGTGCCCATCACATTCAATGGCACGCAGCCGGCGGCGGCGGCATTGCGCTGCAGCACTGCACGGCATTGGATGCTGCCGATCGGGAGTCCGGTCGTGCCCACATTGGTGGGCGTTACTTTCACGGCATCGACCGCAAAATTGTAGTTGGGACCGTAATTGTCTTGAGCCGCGATCTGGCGCTCGCGCATCTGGCTCGATTCCGCGTAGAAATTCCACGACCAGTCGTCACCAAGCGCGCCCTGTAGTGCAAAGACACCGCGCGCGACGGTTCGATATACCCGCACACAGGGCATGCCGACCTCGTTGCAGATGTCCCCGACATTATAATCGCCCGCCGGTGTGTTGTTGGTGTTGATGGTGCCGACCTTGATGTTCTGGGTCGGCGCGGTGGCGGTGCCGCCGGTGCCGGTGGCGGAGTTGTAACCATTCGACAGTGTCCCAAACTGCGTGGCGATGCTGGAAGGCAGAAAGGCATTGTCCGCTGCGATGGTGAGCGTGACCGTGCGCGGCGTACCCGAATTCTGCTCGGCAAAGGTGCCGTAATTGAGCTGCAGCGAGGCCTGGATATCGGGCGTCAGGTTGTAGCTCACGTAACCGAACGCGGTCGATGCATGATAAGGCACCGCCAGCATCAGCGTGGCGTTGGTCGAAGTCTGCGCGTTCGCCGAACAGCCATTGTAGCAGACATTGGGATTGACCGGATTGACGGTTCCGAAATTGAACGGCGCGGCGGTGCCGCCGGTCAGGAACTGGGTGCCCACCAGCGAATTGGCGGCGATGCTGCTGCCCGCCCCGCCCGCGGTATTGGCGGTGATCAGGCCGCCCTGGGTGAACTGCGCGACGCCGGTATTGCGGACAGGGATATACCAGGGCTGTCCGTTGGTCGCGGTCGCGGCCGGATTCTGCACCAGCTGTGGATTGTTGTACCAGCTCATCTGGCCCTGATAGACCGCGTCATTGCTCCAGGTATGGTCGCCGCTGATGATGAAATGGCCGCGGCCGCCGTCGAAATCACTGCCGAAGGTGCCGGCGACCTTGATTTCGCGATTCTGCACACTGGTGCTGTCGCCATAGGTGACGCTGCCCTTGAAGCCGGAAAAGTTCCTGTTCAGGATCAGGTTGACCACGCCGGCCACGGCATCGGAGCCATAGGCTGCAGACGCGCCGCCGGTCACGACATCGACCCGGCTGATCAGCTGCGACGGCAGCAGGTTGAGGTCGACGCCGCCTTCCAGCAGGTTCGACGAGCCGACGCGCTGGCCGTCGAACAGCACCAAGGTGCGGTTGACGCCCAGATTGCGCAGATTGACGGTGCTGAGGCCGGCATCGGCCTGACTGAGATTTGCCGCACCCACACCATTGCCGGGCGTTGCCGACACGCCGACCGACGGAAGCTGAACCAGCGACTGGTCGATGTTGACAAAAGAATCGCGCTGCATCTGCTGGGCGTTGATCACGGTGACCGGCGTGGGCTGCTGATAACCCTCGATCGAGATGCGCGAGCCGGTGACGGTGACCGCTTCGACATTGCTACTTTCCGTGCCGGCGCCCGCACTCTGGGCATGGGCGGTACCGGCGACGCTCGCGGCACCCAGCATCAGGGCCAGGACGGAGGCTGAATTCTTGACCGACATGTTTTTTCCCTTAGCTTTGCATTGTTTCCGGCCTCTGCGGGCCGGTTCACGAATAGATAGGCTGCAGCTTATTCACCACGTAATCGCCGCACCGCTTGTAGTCGTCCAGCGGTCCCAGGCGCGCCGTATCGAGATCGACGCAAACCCAGCCTTGATAACTCACGCTTTTCAGGACGCGGTGGCAGGCCGGAAAGTCGATCTCGCCATCACCGAGATCGCAGATGGCATCGCGAAAGCTGGCAGCGTTCCGCTTGGCGTCCTTATAGTCCAGGAAACGGATGCGGTGCTTGTAGCGCTCCAGGACCTGCGGGACATCCGAGCCGCCGAGATGGAGATGGGCGGTGTCTGGCGACAGCCCGAACAGCTTGGGATCGGTCATTGACATGAAGCGGTCGACCTCTTCCGGCGTCTGGACCATTTCGCCCATATGATTGTGCAGGCCGGCGGTGAAGCCGATCTCTCCGGCAACTTCACCGATCTGGTTGCAGCGTTCGCAAAGGTTCTTGAAGGCTTCGGGCGTGGCGGTTTCCGGCTTGCGGCCCGGCGAGAACACCACCAGGTGGTTGGCGCCGAAGTCCTTCAGGAATTTCATCGCCTCTCGCGCGCTGCCCAGGACCTGCTGGCGCAGGGCGGGGTCGGGATCACGCAGGTCATAGGAGATGGTGATCGCCTGGAGACCGCGCTTGGACAATTCGGTATGGAGCTGAGCCTGCGTCAAGCCCCACCTTTCCAGGATATGCGGAAAGCCTCTGAGCCGGACGCCGACGAACCCCGACTCCTTCATGTCGTCCAAGGTCTCGGCATATGGCGCTTTGGTCTGGTCCCAGATATTGGTGGAGACACCCCACTTGATGTTCCTGTTGGCAGGCTTGGCGTACCCCGCCGCCCGGGATGGGCTTGCCGCGAACCCAGCGGCGGCAACCGATGCTGAAACCAGAAAATCGCGGCGATCCATCTTCTCTCTCCCACGATGCGTCCCGAAAGACGCTTTCCTTTGAATTGGCGAAGGCGGCCATGGCCCCAGGGGAGGTACCATGGCCGTCTGTCGCCCGCGCCACACCTAGTAGGTGTAGCGCACACCGGCCAGGAATTCGCGGCCGGTATAGTGGTCATAGGACAGCAGGTTCGACGAGTCGAAGTACTGGTCCTGGTCCTGATTGGTCAGGTTGATCGCCTCCAGCGTGACGGCGAAGTTCCTGTCCAGGGTATAGGTGACCGAGGCGTCGACGTTCATGGTCGAGGCCGTACCCTCCACGTCCGCACCGTTGCGGCCCGGAACTGTCGTCAGATACTTGGACCGATAGGCCGCGGAGACGCGGGCGCTGATCGTGTCGTCTTCATAGTAGAGCGTCCCGTTCCACGAGACGTGGGACAGATTGGTGAGCTGGTTCACCGCCGCAACCACCCCCGCCGAGTTCAGATACGAGATCCGGCTGTCGACATAGGTGTAGTTGCCAGTGAAGCCGAAGCGATCGAACGGTGCGGGCAGGAAACTGAACGGCTGCTGATAGGCGATTTCCACACCGGTCAGCGGACCGCCGGGGGTGTTCAGCGGATAGCTGAACGTCCATTGTTGCGAGTTGACGTCGCAACCGACCTGGGCGCCGCACGCCGCCGTACCGGCCGAATTGGGCAGGCCGAACGGGTTCTGGTTGAAGGTCGACACCGGCGAGGTATAGCTCTGCACGAAGGTACTGATGTCCTTGTAGAACGCGCCCACTGAGATCAGCGAGCCTTTGTCGAAGTACCATTCCAGGGCGAGGTCGACCGTCTTGGCGCGGAACGGCGCCAGGTTGATATTGCCCGCCGTGACGGTGTGGTTGCCGCCGGTGGAGATGGTCGCCGCAGGGTCCAGGTTGCTGAGCGGCGCCCGCGACATGGTCTTGGCCGCGGAGATGCGGACCAGGAAGTCGTCCGACGGTTCCAGCACGATATTCGCCGACGGCAACATGTCGGAATAATCATGGAAGGCGGTGGTCGGCGCGATGGTGTTGACCGTTTGGGTCACACCGTTCGCCACGTTGGTGGTGGTATTGAGGCTATAGCCGGTAACCTGGGTATGCGTCGTGACATAGCGCACACCGAAATTTCCGTGCACCGGCACCTTTGCCAGATGGGTCGAGAAGTCGCCCTCGATGAAGCCGCCATTGTTTACCTGGTTGATGGTGTAGTTTGAGCCCAACGAGCCTTCCGGCCCAACATTGAAAAGGCCGCAACCCGTGGTGAAGCATTTGGCGCTGGCAAAAGGATTGACCCAGGTGGTGTTGGCCGGCAGCGCCGTCACAGAGCTCTGATAATTCTGGTCGTAAATGTGCAAGGCGCTTGCGCCAGTATTCAGGTCCGGCAGCAGCCAGGTGGTGGCATTGCCGCTGGGTAGACCGGGAACACTGAAATTCTGCAGCGTATAGATGCCGTTGACGTTGGTGCTGTAGCCTGACGGCACATTGGTGGTTACCGCGCCATTGGTACCGTTGGAGCGGGACAGCGTGATCGCCCGGTTCCGGTACTCAACCCAGTTGTAGCCACCTTTGACGGTAAGCCAATCGACCGCCTTCCATTCGAACTCGGAATGGGCGTGCAGATAGGTGTTGTAGACGAAGTTCGGCCCGACGCGGATTTCCGTCAGGTACCAGCTATTGGGATCCGTGATCTTTCCCGTGCCATAGGTGATCGTCGGCATCTTGGTGCTGTAGTCGTAAGAATAGTTCTGGACGTTGTCCTGCTCGAAGAATTCGTCGATCTGGTTGGGAACGCCGAAAGCCGAATTGGCATAGCCGGCGAAACCGGAAACCTTGAACTTGTCGCTGAAGCTGTGCTCGCCATTCAGCGTCAGTTGCTGATAGTGCGTCGCCAGCTTGTCATGGCGATGCTCGGACCGCAGGTCGACATTATCAAAGGTTCCGGCGTTCAACACCCGGATGCCGGAGCGCGGCGTCGTCACAGTCGCGTTGGTGACGACCGTCTGGTTGATGCCGCAATTGGCCGGCGTGGTTCGCGAGGAGCAGGCACCCGCTTGTTGAAAAGTGAAGGATTCGATGAATTCCTCGTCGCGGGTGCCACCGAAATCGGAATAGAGCGCGTCCAGCGTGAACAGGGTGGCGTCGTCCGGCTGCCACTGGATTGAGCCGGTCGTGCCCAACCGGTGTTGCTTGTCGATATACTTGTCGAAGCGCGGGATGCGCGGATGGAACAGAGTGTTGTTATTGACCGAGTTGAGGTCGGACAAGGTCAGGCCCGGAGCCGTAACGGCGGCAAAGCCGTTGCCGACCGGCTGCTGGCCGCCGGCCCAGCGCACCGTCGAGGCGCCTTCGTCCAGCAGGCCGCGCTGGGTGTAGGCGGCCGACAGCAGCACACCCAAGGTGCCGCCGAAGAAGGTATCAGAGATCAGGCCCGACAGCCGCGGACGGGTTGAGCCGGCCAAGTCGTTATAATCGGCCTTGGCAGAGCCCACCAAGGTGAAGCCCTGATGGTCGAAGGGATGGGCGGTGTGCAGTTCCACCGTCGTACCCAGCGAACCCTCCTCGGTCTGGGCCGAGGAGCTCTTTTCCACAGTGATATTGTTGAACAGGTCGGAGGCAAAGACATTGAAGTCGAAAGCGCCGGTACGGTTGGTGCCACCCGTAGCATCCGTGCCACCGGACGTCGCCAAGCTTTCCATGCCGTTGATCGTCGTGCGAGTGAAGCTGCCGCCCAGTCCGCGCACGGTGATTTCGCGCCCCTCGCCTGCGTCGCGCGAAATCGCGACGCCGGGAATGCGCTGGATGGATTCCGAAAGGTTCAGGTCGGGGAATTTGGCGATGTCTTCCGCCTCAATCGAGTCGGAAACATTGTCGGAGTTGCGCTTGGCGTCCAGCGCCCGCTCCAGGCTGCCCTTGAAGCCTTGGACGGTGACAGCTTCGACATCCTGTGCCCGGGCCGCCCCGGCGCCTGCCAGAACGGCCATGACGGCAAGCGCTGCCACTGATCCGCTCAACAGTTGAGTCCGGACGGAATTGGAATGATACATATATGTCTCCCCGAATGACGCGATCTAATTTTCTCGCACTCAAATTACAGAATGAGCGCGCGCCAAATTTGACGTAACCGTAGCATCTGACTTGGGTTTATGGGATTTCAAACAAAGTATAATGTGATACCTATTCTATATCACGCGCCGACCCGGTGGCCGTTTTTCGCAATTGCAACAGAAGTGATACGCGGGGAATTGGCCTCGCTTAGGCGTTCCGATTTGGCCGGCCAAGACTGGTCGAGATTGGAGAGCAACACCGCGGATCCCCTCCGCCTATCGCTGGTGGGCGATCGAAAACGCTCCCGCAAGATATTTCCGCAATCAAGTCGCCGCACGGCAACCAAGATGCGTGCCGTCTATGCAGCGTTGGGGTCAGAAGCAGACCGGGGCTCCAGCAAATCGAGGAAAGATTTCATAGCTGGATTTTCGTTGTCGGTCTTCCAGACGGCATAAAGCTCCACCGGGTCTGCAGGCGTGGTGATGATGGGACGAAAATAGACATCATCGAAATGGAGCGACTGAGCGGCCTCCGGTACAATGGCCGTGCCCATCCCCGAGCGGACCAGCGCCAGCATGGAATGGATTTGGGAAAGAGATTGAATGGTTACGGGCGTAATGCCTTCTTGCGCGAAAAGGTTCTCCAGCAGGTCGTGGAAATGCCGCGCGCCCTCGCGCGCGAAAAGGATTAGCGGCTGGCGGTCAAAATCCACAAGCCGCAAGGAAGCTTCCGCCAGACGAGGGTCACCCACGGGCAAAGCTGCCAGAAGACGCTCGCTCGCCACCTTGACGTTCATGAAGTCTCGACTCTTGACGGGCGAGCGCATAAGTCCGACATCAATGGCTCCGGTGAGCAGATCCCCGACCTGATCGGTACCGACCATTTCCTTCAGAACCATATTGATGTTCGGTATGCGCGCCGCACACTGAAGCAGCAATCGTGGCAGGAAACTGTAACCGGACGATGCCGTGAATCCCAAGGTAATGGTGCCGGCTTCGCCCGAAGCGGTACGGCGAACGGCCAATGTGGAGCTTTCAGCCAATTGCAGTATTCGGCGAGCTTCAAGCAAAAATACCCTGCCCGCCGGGGTCAACTTGATGCGGCCTGAACGATCAAGCAGTTTGGCTCCAAGAACCTGCTCTAAAAGCTGAATATGCCGCGACAGAGGCGGCTGAGTCATATTCATTCGGGCCGCGGCTCGACCGAAATGCAATTCTTCCGAAACCGCAACGAAACAGCACAGTTGCCGAAGATCGAAGGGCGGCTGGAAAAATGTCTCGCTCATAAAGCTGGTATAGCACCTCGACATGCGGCAGTCGCGTGAGGAGCTCATCCACCGACGAGCCCTCAAAACGCCGTTTCTGACGCGACTTGATAGCAACCGGGGGATCGCCGGTGCAAGGGCTGTGCCGTTCACCCCGATGCAACGCTTCCCGGGGTAAACGGCACTCGGAGCTACCGCTTTATCACCTTCATTTCAACGCTACCGGCTGCAAATAGGCGCCATTGCCAGCCGAATCCCATACCGCAAAGCGCACCCACTTCTTGCCCTTGGCATCAAACGGAATGGAGAATTTGTGAGTACCAAAAGGCAATGTGTCGGTCAGATCGATGATCTTGCGGTCCTCCTTCTTGCCGTCGCCCCATACCAGCTCGGCGAATTCAAGCGGATAGGTATATTCGATCTCCGCATTGTAGGTGCGTTTGTTACCGCTGCCTTCCACACCCCAGTTATGAAACAGGACTTCACCCGTGGTGCCGAAGAAATTGCCGGCGCGTAACCCTTCGGTGACCGGTGCCCAGCTTTCGTCAAACCGCGGAACCTTGTCGAGCTTGAGGTAATTCACTGCCAATTCCGGGTAAGTCTCGTCATCCGGCCATTTGGCGTAGGTGTCGCCCTCGGCAATCAGGGATTTCGGCGTCGGTGCCCAATCGCTCATATCGTCACCGGTGCCAAAGCAGCGCACTTCGCACAGCCTTGGCTGAGAAAGATCGGTCGGCAGCGATTCCCACGACGCGCCGATAAAGCGGTCGCTGAGGAAAAAGTCCTTGTCCTTATAGCGGTCGGGATATTCCTCGGAGTTCTTGGTGCGGGGATGCGTGGTCCAGATGATACCGTGTTCGCGGTTCACCATTTCCAGCACATCTGCCTGCGAGCCCAGGTGATAGACTTGGCCATAGATCGGGTCGTTCTCGATAAATTGCTGTCCGGCCGGGCGTTGCGGCGCAATTGAACCGCCGGTTCAGATGGAAATCCGGTCCAGCTTCAGCGGGCCAGTGGAATCACCCAGCTTGTCTGTCTGCACGCCCAATTTGTCCAGTAGGGTCAGGTGCATGTTACTGAGCGGCGTGAGATCGCCCTGATAGCGAATGTAGCGACCAGTATTGAGATTGCCCGCCGCCCCGCCCGCCAGCATCACCGGCAGGTCGCGTTGGCTGTGCACCGAAGGGTCGGACAAAGTTGAGCCGAAGAACAGGATGGAATTATCCAGCATCGAGCCGTTCGCTTCCTTCACCGCGTCCATCTTGTCCAGGTAATAGGCAAACAGCTCGGACTGGTTAATGTTGATCTTGTGCAGGACGTCCAGCTTTTCCTGTTCGTAGTTGTGATGCGACGCCTCATGGTGTTGCATGGAAATGTCCAGATGGGGAAAGGTCATTAGCGTGGCCTCGCGCGCCGTCATGAAAGTGATGACGCGGGTAAGATCGGCCTGATAGGCCAAGACCTGCAGATCGAACATCACCTTCATGTAATCGGGCCAATTGTCCGGCACGCCGGCGGGCCGGTTGGCTTGGGGCAGCTCGCCCACTTTGGTCTTTTCCGCGATCTGGATGCGGCGTTCCACATCGCGGATAGAATCCAAATACTGGTCTAGCTTCATGCGATCCTGCGCACCTAGCCGGGACTTCAGCAGGGTAATGCGCTCCATCACCAAGTCCAGGCTGCTGCGGTCAATGGCGTTGCGGGCCGCGATGGCCGCCGGATCAATCCTTCCGCCATCCCCGAACAGCCGCTCGAAGATCATGCGCGGATTGAGTTCGAAGGGCAGCCTTGTATGGGCATCCTTGTAAACCGGAGTGCCGTTGGCGGCGCTGGCCGCCTCGCAGGCGATTTCGAGGGAAGCGAACTGGGTTTCCTTGCCCAGATGCGCTGCAGCGACCTGGTCCATCGACACGCCGACGTCGATGCGGTCGCGGTGCATCTCCATGCCCGTCAGCCAGGACGCGATGGCGCGGTCGTGGAAATCCGGCTTGCTGCGGTCGGGGTCGGCGGAAAGGCCCCCTAGGAACAGCAGCTTCTTCTTGTGCCGTTCCAGCGGTGCGGTGCCGGCGGCCAACGTGAAACTGTCGCCCTCACCTGACGGACGCCAACGGTCGGTGGCACCGCCAAAATAATAGATGATGCCCAACCGGCGCACCGGCGCGGCTGCCGTCAGCCGCTCTGCCGACAAGGCCGGATGCATGGCGTCCAGAAACGGCAGCGCCAGCGACACGGAACCGCCCTTCAGCAGAGCACGGCGGGAAATATGCTTCTTGGCGACGTACATCATCACAATTCTAGCAGATCACTGGCCCGGCGTCGGCTAATTGCTGGCCACGCTGCTCCCCTTTCCGGTCAGTTTCTTGAAGGCATCGCTAGTCTGGGTTTCCCGCACGATTTCAGTGCCTTTGCTGTCCATATTGCCGGCGGCCTCCTTGGCGCGGGCATAGCGAAAACGTTCCTGGGCATCGGCCAGATCGAGTGCGATTTCGCCATGATCGTTCTTGGCATCCAGCGGTACGCCCTGCGCCGCCAGGAACGGCACCACATAATTGGCCCCAGAAATGGCGGCGATGTGAAGCGCGGTTTCATTTTTGCGCACTTCGGCGATGGATTTGACGGGATCAGGAATCTTGTCGGAGGGATTGAAGCGCATCTTGGCGTCGGCGCCACGCGCTGCCATGGCTTGCACCACTGGCAGGTCGTTGGACATCACGGCGATGGTGAACGGCGAGTGTCCGTCCTTGCGCAGCTGGTTGGGGTTTGCGCCATGAGCGGCCATCAGCTCCACCAGTCGGGCACTGTCCGCCTTGCCGGCCAGGTGATAAGGCGTGGAGCCGGGCGGCGCCGGATTTATCTTGACCGCACCCAGGGGGCCCGGCGTGGTTGCGCCGGTTGCGGCATTGGGATCGGCACCCAGATCGAGCAGGCGCTTGGCCATCGCCAACCCGTCGGGCTCATTGGCAGGCGGCTTTGGCGGCGGCGCATTGGGATTGTTCCGCTTGTCGCCTTCAAAGCCGATAATTACTTCCCCACGTCGATTGAATTTGAGCATGCTTAGCACAGCGCCATGCAGCGGCGTATAGCCGGCGCGGTCGGCGGCATTGGGCTTTGCACCCTTGTCCAGCAACAGGTTGGCCATCTTGAAGTCGGGCGCGAAGCGCAAGCCGCCGAAGATGCCGCGCTGATTGCGGTCCTGGGTCGAACTGTTGGGCACAAAGCGATAAAGGCTGGCCAGCAGTGCAGTGCTGCCGTCGGCGGCGGCCTGATTCACATCGGCCCCGGCATCCAGCAGCATTTTCGCCGATTCCAGATCGTCGCGCTGGGCCGCGAAGATCAGCGCGGTAAGCCCGCCAGACGCACCGCTATATTCGCTGTCGTAATTCCACGGAATTCCAGTATTGCCGATGGTGCTGACGACGGGTGTGTAGTTAGTAGCGACGGTCTTCCAACTCCTGGTCGCCGCGCGGACATCGGCGCGATGATCCAGAAGTTGCCGCAGAATCTCTGGATGGCCGACCGACCACATCAAGGCCGTCTGCTGGAACTGGTTTTCGCGGGCGTTGACGTCCACCTTGCGCGCCAGAATTTGGGCCACGATATCGCTTGAACCCGTGCGTACCGCGCTCATCAGTGGCGTCTCGCCGCTGGGACGCGCGAGATTGGGATCGGCGCCAGCCGCTAGCAATTGCCGTACGCTGTCGCCGAACCCGCCATCGATCGCCAGCATCAACGGCGTGATGCCATTGGCGTCCGCCAGGTTGGGATTGGCGTGAGCTTTGAGCAAGCGCGCCACAACGCTGCTGTTGTTGCGCAATACCGCCCAGGACAAAGCGGTAGCACTGGTATCATCGCGGGCATTGATCTCGGCATGAGCGGCGAGTTGCGCAGACACTTCGCCGTCAATCCCGTCACGGGCGGCGGCTATCAGCCGATCACCGGCGGGCAACGCCAAGACGGGCGATACCGGTATCAAAGTTAAAACTGATAATAGCAGAAGGGCCCGCATGTGAATCATGTCTGGTCCTTCGCAGCCTGCTTCATCCGGAAAGGCGTAGAGCGGATCACACCAAGAACAAGATCATCGAATTTCCACGCCGGTCCCGCCTTGCGCACAATGGCACGTACTTGCGGCATGTCCTGCGCTTCCATCGGCCGGCCCAGGGCATAGGTCATCAACCGCGTGGTGGCAGCGGTGATGAAAATCTCCGGTTTCGCTGACAGCATCTGCTTGAGACCGTTGGGGCCGCTGATGGATATGCCGCCCGCGGTCACGGCACTGGCATCGATCTTGCCGCCATCGTCCTTTTCGCGCCACCGTCCGATCACGTCGAAATTCTCAAGGCTGAAGCCCAAAGGATCCATCCGCGAATGACAAGTGGCGCACAAAGGCTGTGAGCGATGACGCTCGATTTGCTCCCGAGTGGTCAGCACGCGGCCATTCTTGTCGGGCGCCAGATTGAGCGGCGGCACGCCCGCGGGCGGCGGGTTCGGCGGCGCATCCAGCAGGTTGGTGAGGACCCACTTACCTCGCAGGATGGGCGAGGTCTTGTTGGCATGGGAAGTCAGCATCAACACCGAACCCATGCCGGTGATGCCGCCACGCGGCGAATTTTCGGCGAGTTGCACCTTGCGAAAGGCTGGACCGGCCACACCGGGAACGCCGTAAAGATCAGCCAGCCGGTCGTTCACGTAAGTGTATTTGGCATTGACGATGTCAGTGATGCTTCGGTTCTCCCGCAGGATGGAACGCAGGAACAGCCGTGTTTCGGTCTGGAAGGCATCACGCAGGCCGGCATCGAATTCCGGATAGGCTTTGGCATCCGGCAGAGCTGTCTCGGCATCGGGCAGTGACAGCCATTGGGCGGCGAAATTATCCATTAGGGCGTCGGCCCGCGGATCGGCCAGCATGCGGCGGGCTTCACGCTCCAGCACTTTGGGATCATGCAGTTGCCGGGCACCCGCAACCTTCAGCAGGCGGTCATCCGGAATCGAACTCCACAGGAAGAAGGAAAGGCGCGACGCCAGTTCAAAGTCGTTGACCGGATACACGTGGCCGGACTTGGCGGTTTTGGAGTCAAATTCCAGACGGAACAGGAAATCGGGCGATATTAATATATCACGCAGTGCCACCGAGATCGCGCCCGGAAAACTGCGGGTCGTGCGCGCTTTGGCAAACGAGCCAAGGTAAGGTGCCGCGTCGGGGGCCGTAACGTCGCGACGCCAAGCCCGCCGCAGCAAGCCGGTGAGGATACGCTGGGCGCAAACTTTCTCTTGCGCCGCTTTTTCCGGCCGGCAAATCAGGATAGCGCGGCGGCTTTCGGTTTCGGCTGCGGGACCCGGATTGTAGGGACCCGTTACTTCGGCGCGTGCCAGCGTCGGCGGCCCGGCTTCGATGCTCACCGCCTCGCCTGCCGTGGGGCCGCCGATCTCGAACTCCTTCAGCTTCTTGCCGTCCAGCAGGAACATCAGGGTCGGACGCACCGCCGATCCCTTGGCATCTACGGGACCGCCCAACGGCATGCCGCCGGCGCCGCCCAGGTTGGGCACCGGCCCTTCCTGTATGGCGTGACGATCGGGAAAGGTGACGATGAAGGTATGGCTACCCGCCTTTACCGGCACACGCATACGGAAAAAGCGCACACCCTCAGTGGGCGTAAGATCGATATCGTTCAGGAAGGCGCGCAGTTCATATTCGCCATCGCGGGGGAAATACATCTTGGCCCGTACCCCGCCCCGAGTTTCAAACGGCATGCCCTCGCCTTGCCATACCGCCTGGCTCTTGGTGACGGGAAAGCGCTCGGTCACCACTGACACATCGCCTTCGCCCAGCGCCAGGTCGGAGACCCGGCGGGCCACTTTCAGATAGCTTTCTAGCAACAATGGCGACATTGACAGCGCATCGCCAATATTGTCGAACCCTGCCGCCACCGTGTCCTGGGGCAGCTCATCGGTATAGGGAAAATCCAGATGCAACAGGTCACGGACTGCATTGGCATATTCGGTGCGGTTGAGCCGGCGGATGACGGTGCGCCCCGCATAGGGCGATGCTTTGGCCGCGGCATCCAGATCGTGGACCAGTCCGGCCACCATCGCCTGCGCTAATCCGGGATCGGGCCGCTTGGTTATCATACGCGGCGGCATTTCGCCGGCGCCCAGCCGCTTGACCACTTTCTCCCAGATATCCGCATATGTAGACAGGGGCTCAGCCGCAATGCCTTCCAGCACCAGTCCACCGGTCTTGGCGCGGGCATTGTGACAAGCCAGGCAATATTGCTGCACGAATTCCCCACGTCCTGCGGCGGTCTTCACTTTGGCCAAAGCATCGGTGTTGGTCGGCGCAGACGAAGACAGTGTGGCCAGAACCGGTTTAGCCGGTTCCGCTTTGGCCACGGCCCAAGCCAGCGCCGACACTAATAGAAGTGCGACCGCGCCGGCTGCCGGAATCCTGGGTAATCGGGCCAAAGCGCCACTCTTGCTTTCTGCCGGGCCTGTCTTAGGGGCGGAATTCCCCAATTTCAATCATCATTTGTTCAGGTTCAATTGCTGGCATAGTTTCGCATCTGTGGGAGCGGCGTTGGGGAACTCGGATGGACAGGCGATCGGCATTGGTTCTGGGCACCGCCTTGCTGGCGGCTTCGCAGGCGCGCGCTGAAACCGCCCTGCGCTTGCTCGACAGCGACACCATGCCGGACTCCACAGAAGTGCTGTCTTTGTGGCCGGGAAAGGCCCCGGGCGATCTCGGTACTTCGCGGAGCTTAACCCTCACCGAACGTTCCCTGGATCCGGTGCGCTATCACGACCGCGCCGCCACCGGAATTTCCGCACCCGACATCACGGTCTATCGTCCTTTGCGATCCGATGGTTCTGCACTCCTGCTGATGCCAGGCGGCGGCTATGACCATGTCACCACCGACAAGGAAGGCGTTGATGTGGCGCGCTATTTTGCCAAATCCGGCATCACCAGTTTTGTGCTGCGTTACCGCCTGCCGCCCGAAGGCTGGGCTAACGGCAAAGATGTGCCGCTTGAGGACGCGCAGCGCGCCATACGGCTGATCCGCTTTCGCGCAGATCAATTCGGCGTTGATCCGGCGCGGCTGGGGGTGATGGGATTTTCCGCCGGCGGTCATCTGGCCGCGACTATGGTGACGCGCGGACTCGATGCGAAAGTCTATGACGCATTGGACAAGGCCGATGCACTGGACTGCCATCCCAATTTCGCCGGGCTGATCTATCCCGGGGTGATGATGGGTGGCCGCAACATCGAACCCAACCCATCGCCGGACGAGATCGCGGCGCGGGCGCCGCTTAATCATGTCTCGGCTTCTGTGGCGCCCTGTTTCCTCTGCCAGAATATCGACGATCCACAAGTTCCGGTGGCGAACCTGGTTCTCTTCTTCGAAGCGTTGCGCAAGGCGGGCATCCCTTGCGAACTGCATCTGTTCGAGAAGGGCGGTCACGGTTTCGGCATCCGCGGCGCAATAGGCACGCCTACCGCAGCCTGGGCGCGACTGTTCCTGGCCTGGGGCGCGTCACATGGTTTCTTCCGCACGCCCGTCTCGAACTGACTCTAGCGCCGAGGCTTTGCTGCCACATATTGGCGCGTCTGGCCAATCAGTTGCGATTCATCGGGCGTCAGCCGCTCAAAACCTTCCGCCTCCGTAAGCTTGAGATTGGCCGAAGTGGTGTAGCCGCGATCGGCCAGACTTTGTGCCTGCCGCACCAGATCGCGAATGCGATGGCGAACTTCGCCCATCGCGGCCTTTGCC